>Ga0190313_1000129_pt1 | contig 49213 bp, 63 predicted proteins | sample 4870071011_MG_FD_169989 | JGI IMG/M metagenome (GOLD analysis project Ga0190313, IMG submission 169989) | Hydrothermal vent sediment bacterial communities from Southern Trench, Guaymas Basin, Mexico - 4870-07-10-11_MG | ecosystem: Environmental > Aquatic > Marine > Hydrothermal vents > Sediment ... | reverse complement strand
GGAAGTTTGTTCGAATGATTATGAGTGTTCTGTTGGTGGTTGTTATTCTTTTTCTGGAGAAACTTCAAGGATTTGTTGTTCAGTGAATTGCGTTTATGATGGTGCTTGTTATAATGTTAATGATGAAATTACCATAGGTAGTGGGCAAGACCAATATACAATTGTTTGCTTAAGTTCTGGGTGGGAAGGTGTTTTAAGCAGTTGGAGTGATTTTGCTTCAATTAGTGACGTAAATATTATTGCAAATGATGCTTTTCTTTCTGAAAAACAAGATAATGTTGTTGTCACTGTTGATGCTGAGAAAAAAGGAATGAATGGATTAAAATTAATTAATCAATATTCTGTTAGTTCTGATGGAACTATTTCTGAGAAAGAAATACAACCACCTGATTCTTATGCTAATCAATACTTAGACCAAGTAGAAATAGATAATCAAATCACTTATTCTTACAAAAGTCAGGAAATCAAATATTTTGATGGCACAAACACAATTAGTATAAATTATCCGTATATGACAGTTAAACCAGCAATTCTTCAAATAAATTATAAAAATTACATAACTTATTTTGATAAGGCAAACAATAAATTAAATGTTTTTGATGAAGAAGGGAATTTAGTAAAAACTGTTAATTTTAATGATGTTGTTAACATAAAAACACTTACTTTTGACATAAACAAAAACATTATATCAGTTCAGAAGTCCATGACTTCTGGAATAGAACTTTATATTGCTCTTGTTGATAATTTAGATGATTTAGATAATTTAAAGGAAGTGGAAACTATTTCTGGAATTCCAAAAAGCGTACGTGTTGGTTATTATTCTGATTCAAGTGAGAAAGTTTTAATAGCATGGCTTTTATCAAGTGAAAATAAAATAAAATACGATGTATTTAATCTTGAAAGTTTTTCTCTTATTAAAAGTGGTGAGATTTCAATAAATAGTGGTGCAGACAATTTCGTTTTAACACCTATTTCAGATAATAATAAAGGACCAGTTTTTATATGGCAAGCTCTTAATTTAGAAAATCAACCCACAATATATTATTCGCAAATGCTTTCAAATTATAATTTTCCAACACCAAAAGTTCTTACAAGAGGTAAAATCCCTATTATAATTAGTGTTGATGAGGATTCAACTATCACTTCTGCAAGAATAGTTGATAGCATAAACAATGAAATTTTTTCTTGCAGCGATGCACTTTCTTGTGGTTTTACTTTAACCGATTATTATGGAAAAAAAGTTCTCATAAAGTATTTGCCAATTTCCTTAGGATTTAAAATAGATGAAACTTATACCATAACCTATATGATTTGCGATTTAATAAATAATGACGCAGGGAATTGCGTGAATATGGTAAAAAACTTTAAGGTGGTTCATTCAATATGAAAAAAGGGGATTTAACTGTTGAAACATTGTTTAAAGTAATACTCGCTGTTGTTGCTGCAACTGCTGCTGTCTTAATCATTGTTTTGCTTAAAGGAAAAGGAGAAGATTTGTTGAATGAGATGAGAAGCATTTTTTTAGGCGGTTAGAATGAAAAATTTAATAAAATCAAGAAAAAGTATGACGCAAAGAACTCTTGCATTAATAATTTCATTAACAATTGCAGTGCTCTTGCTTGTTATTCTTATTTCAATTTCTGGACCGCAAAAATTAGTTGATTTAGTTAATAATTCTATAGGAAAACAATCAATAAAAGATTACCTTCCTTAAAAATTGTTAAAAACCAAAAATAATAAAAGTTTAATTAACATAATAATGCTTATGAAAAACGCTCAAGGATTGCCAATGAATACTCTTGTTCTTGGTGCATTAGCATTACTTGTTCTTATTGTTTTATCAGCAATGTGGGTGACAGGAGGAGGAAATATTTTTCAAGGATTCTCCAATATTATTGGAGGAACTACTCCAAGCACGCTGAGCCAAGCAAAAATTTCTTGTCAATCATATTGCAATGATTTGAAAACAATTCAACCCACAAGAACCCAATTTAATAAACATAAGTATTGCACAAAAACCTTTGATTTAAGTAAAGAACTTGGACAAGGAAATGAAGCAAGGCATTGTTATGGAGAAACTATTGGAGAGCCATGCACTTTCACAAACGATGAAGGAAAAACAATTTCAATACCTGCAGATGCAGTAGAAACAACTATTGAAACAAGCCAAGGAAGTTTAGAGTGTTCAGAACTTACATTTAACCCTGCATGGAGTTAAAAAAAATTTTTATTTTTTTTTAAATAACATTAAATTAATAAGATAAGAGTTCCTTTATTTTTTATGGCAATGAATAAGAAAGCAATCAGCATGACTTGGGAAACAATTATAACAATAATTCTTGCTTTAGTTGTGCTTGTTTTCTTGCTTTATCTTGTATATTCTGGAATTAAACCTGCTGGAGAGCAATTAATAAACATAGGTGAAGGGTATACATAAAGGTGTAAGTTTTGGTAGATGTATCTTTAACAACAATAATGAATACCTTAATTGGGGTTATTGTCTTAGTTGGTATTGTTTTTGCAATAATTAATATTGTCGGACTTTTTGATAGTGATGAAAATGCAAGATATAATAAATACTTTAATTCTTTTGACGCAGTAAGCACGCAATCATCAGCACCAGATACTTTATTTGAAAAAGAAAGAGTGTGGATTCAAATTTATGGTTCTCATGAATACTCACACAATAATGAGTTTTTTATTCATCCAAATGTTTGTTTTGGTTCAGACTGTGATGAATGGGTGGGGAGTGATCCACAAAAACCAGAGAAGAGTTGTTATTCCGTGCTACAATACTTTCTTACAAAAAAAATAACTAATGAGAGTTTATCTTCTGATTGTGAAAACAAATTCTGTAATTGCATTGTTTATTTGAAAGAAGGATGGCAGGAAAAAAGTGGAGGTGTTTATTCTGAGACCCTGCCATTTTCTTGGCTTTCTGATAACACTGATTTTTATGCTAAACAAAGAGAATACGCTTATAATTCAAAAGGAATGTTTTTTTCACAAATTAAAATTCCAACTGAAGATTTAAAGGATGATTACTATTACTCATATGTTGCAAACGCATCCAGTAATTTATGTATTGAATTTTTAGGAGTTAATGAAGAAAATTTATTTCCTGAAGACCTTTTTGATGCAATTTATTGTTATCCAATAAATGCGAAGGACTATAAAGGGAGAAGCGCTTATTTTGTTACAGAAATAGAAAAAGAAGAAAATGGGGAAAACCTTCCTTCAACATACACCTTAAGTGTTCTCCAATATAATTATTTTCCTGAAAAAATTAATGTCATAAACACTTTTTTCACGCATGTTTTAGAAAACCCTCAAATAAAAATTGATTTTAATCTATGGGACTAATAGTGTATTTAACTAATTATTTATTAATAAAAAGTTAGTATATATTAGATGAGAAAATGATACCAAAAATGATGATTAAAGTTGTGGGTGTGATTCTTATTTTTGTACTTCCCGTGGTTTTTGGATTCATGGTTATAATCTCTCAAATGACAAATTTGACAGAAGCAGGAATTTCAGGCATAATGAAGGGAATAATTGTTCCAATAAATTTAGCGTCAAAAGAGGTATCAACAGAGTCAAGAACGAGTTATGGCACGGGATCAATAAGTTTTCCTGAGAATTTCATCATGTTTCAAATTTATGGTTCTGATGAAAGAGTTTCAACAAATGATGTTCAATTAGAACAAATTCTTTTAAACAAGAAACTCCCACCTCCTTATTCTTGTCTTGATGTTTTGCAAAATTTTTATGATAACAAACTCTATCAAAAATCAGAAAGAGAAAATTATGCTGAAACATGCAAAGGCGTTTTTTGCGTGTGCTTTGCCAAATTAAAACAAAATCCTGAGGATATTAATTTTTTTGGAAACCCTGCAGATTTAAGCAATGGTTTAAACATATTAGATTTGAGTGGTGTTGAAGTTCAAGAAAAAGCAAATAATTATGTTTCTTCAATAACTTTTAATAAACCAACAACATATACTGAAACTTATTTTAACACAATCAAGGATGCTTCTAATAAGTTTTGCGTGGAATTCTTAGGAGTAAATCATGTTGATTATAATAGTGCTGATGTCTTTGAATACATTACTTGTTCTCCAATAACAACTTTTATGACATATGAAGAAAATTCTGAAACTCATACAATGCCTGTTTTTCTTTCAGGCAAGAGTTACTCTGATTTTAGTGGTGATAGTAATGATAATCTCTTGCTATGGGTTTATAAAGAAAATGGAATAAATGTGAGAAGATTTAATTTTGATAGAATAAAAGACACACCGAATATTGCTATGACTCTTGGAAGTGTTTGAAAAATGGAAACTCTAACTATGCTCTCAAATTTGGTAATTGCAGGATTGTTTTTAGTGAGCAGCATCAATATTGGGGGTTATGTTTTAAATGTAGCTTTTCAAGATAATAAACCCGCTATTTATTTTGCTTTGGATGTTGAAAACATAATGAATTCTCTTTATTCTTCTCCAGAAGACATTTCTTTAGTTTATACTCCTCCAACAGGATGTTCTTGGGATAAGGAAGAAAAAAAGTATTATTGCAGTGATAATAAAATAAGAATAAATAGTATTAAGATAACCCCAAATGCAGTTCAAGGCTTTGATAATAAAATGACAAACCCTAATATTGATTCCAGTTTTTCTTCATCCTTGTATGATAATGAAGGTCATGGTTTGATTGAAGTAAATTATGATGTTCTTAAAAATGAAAAGTATCTTAATGAAAATTTGAATTTTTGGTTTGTTGCTAACAAAAAAGATACTTGTGGAAAAGAAGAAAATAATTTTGGAATTCATAGAACTTATGATATAATAAAAGAGAACACTCCTTTCAGTAGAATAGATGCGGATACGGGAGAAATAACTTTTACAAAACAAAGAGAAATAATGGATACTCTCTGCCCTAATTATTATGTTATTAATGGTGAAGACACTTCCTTAAATGGTTTTTTGAATAAAATAAGTAAAAATTACTGCGGTTCAGGAATAAACGGAAGAAAAACAAGTTTTAATGCAAGGATTTCACTTCCTGTTTGGAAATTTTATTTAAGTTCTAATGATGATAACACTTTTTGCGTTAATGAATATTTTCTCACAAAAACACAAGATGTTACTGATTCTGATGGGAATATCATTGAATGGGGGCATTTTAAAAAAATTAGTGTTATTAATAGTCCTTCTAAACCGCAAGATTATCTTTCATATAAAAAATATTGTATTAATTTGAAAGAAGTTTTTAAAAACTCTTACTGCGATGATTATGACTTCTCCTTTGATTTTAGCAATGCAGATAATGAGATTTTAGATAAAATAAATTATGTTTATGATTTTGATATAAGAATTACAGGAAAAACTATTGAGGTGGTTGCTAAGTGAGTAAAAAAGCAGCGATTTCAATTCCAACAATTTTTTTAACAATGAGTTCAGTAGTTATTTTCTCTCTAATCGCGCTTATATTATACCAAAATATGGGAAACTTCAATATTGTGCTCGGCTATTCTCAAACAAGAGGCATTAGTTTGCTTTTAGCAGATAGGATGATTAATTCTGCTGATTGTCTTGCTTATGAAGGACTTTCTTATCTTTACTCCCCTATAGAAGACAATGTTATAGAATATAGAAGAATTTATCCAGGCATTATTGATGCGAGAAAATTATTAATTAAAAAAAATAATGCAGCAGGCGTGCCAAAAACTCTTTCAAGTATTTTAGTAAATTACAATGATGAAACAGATGACGAATTATTGGAAAAAATACAAGGAAGCAATGGATTTGTTTTTAAATCCTTGTATCACCCGGATTCTAATAATGGAAGATTGCTTGAATATTGCCCGTATGCTATGAAAAGAGTTTCGTATAATTCCAATTATTATTGTGAATACTTAAAGAATGATAAAATGTATGATTTTTCAGATTGGTTAATGTTTGACTTGGGTAAAAATAATGAGGTTTCATCAGTTGTCTTAACAATGAACAAAATTGATGGCGGGGACACTTCTTTTTACATTTTTCTTTCCGTTGATGGTGTTGATTGGGAGGTTGTAGAAGCAACAGGAACAGGGACGTATGATAATAACGAAGTTTTTCCGAAGAATTACAGGTATGCAATTGTAGCACTTAAAAAGCCTGAAGGGGGTAGTTCAACAGATTCTTCTTATGAATTAAGTGGATTAAGTTTTGGGGGGATTGGAAACAATTATCAAATAGCAAGGAACTTCCCAATAAATATTGGATTTGAATGCGCGAACATGTTTATTAACAAGGGTATGACTTTAAAACAGGCAGTTGAAAAATATGATAATGAGAATGATTGTGAAAGCAATGGTTATAATTGGGACCCTGATATTAAATATTGTTATGATGAAAAAGAAGTGCCGTATAAAGGAGAGATTATTTTTGAAGTAGAGATTTTTGATGCGCAGACAGAACAAAAATGGTTCTATAATAATGGCGTGTGCGGTGATGACGAAACCGATTACTGCCTTCCCTTTGACATACATTATCCAATCAAAATCAGGTTTGAAGACGGCACTGAACATTACGGGGATTTTTATTTAACAAGTTATTTTAATTATAACCCAGAAGATTATAATCCTTATGAACAAACATAAAAAATTAGTAAATAAAATGAATAAAAAATAATATGCGTGAAAATATGAAATCAAAAAAAGCAACAAGTCCATTAGGTATTGCCATATTCATGTTAATCTCAGTATCATTAATCATTGCTTACAGAGTAGCTATGAAATCAATGACAGGGACAGCAACAATTGGTAAAATTGATAAATCAGTGCAATTATCATGCCAAACAATTCTTAACAATATTCTTTCAGGAGATTATTCAAGAAGAGGGACTACGGGTTTTGTTTTATCTGATGACTTAAATTATAATAATCTTTTAGAATTTTATAACATATCAATTGATGAAAATGGTGAAATAGAAGGAAGCTCAATCCCATGGGAGGATTCACTTGACATAATACGCTTAATGCCTGCTTTTAATGAGAAGGCAGATTTTTATATTTGTCTTGCTGATGAATGTTTGGAAGCCCAAGATTTTATTGATAAATATTCAGCAAATAGGAGAAACCTAAATGTTTATGGAACTGCAACTAATTGCAGAGTAGAGTTGTTCAGTCCTTATTTAAGGAATCAAGAAAAACAAGCAATCATACTTTACATTATTGACAAGGGTGAAGAGGTTAGTTAAATTGAATAAAAAAGGTGCTGAAGAGTATTTAATAATGTTTGCTCAAATACTAATGATTGGTTTAGCGATAGGCGGGGTTTTTTATTTAGACTCTACTGTTGGCAGAACCTCAACTATAAAACAATATGTTGGAGAATCTATTGGTTCTTCTGAGCAAATAAAATATCTTGAAGACCAAGAAAGAACATATGCAACAGATTACGCTTCTTTTATGACAGGGAGCAGGGGTGGAATGATAAATAATGATGTAGGATGCGGTTTTTACAGCACTAAATCCTCAGTAATACCTGAATATCTTGATTCAAATAATAATCTTTTTAAAACTCAAGATTTTATTCCTGAAGATACTTTCCCTTATTGGAGGAATTATGATAAAGTGTGTGTTCCAACAATTGACGAGATTATTGGCACATTAGAAAAATATTTGAATACTTATTTTAATAATGCTGATGATAATATTTGTTCAAGATTGCATGAACTGAATACTAACATACCTCCAACTGATTGCATAAAATATGAAGCGAAAATTACTAATTTTTATTATGATGATTCTTTAACAATTGAGAATAGTTATTCCCCTGGATGGTATCTTGAGATTGCTTTTATTCCAAAAAATTTAGTAGAACAAACAATAAGTTATTCTGTTAATGATAACAAAATCATAAATTATACTTTTACAACAACAATTAAAGTGAAGGATTTTAATGAATTGCTTAAGATGTATGTGCTTGCTAAAGATTTTGTTCAAGGAAAGTACGGTGATGAAGATGATCCATGGATTGATTATGCAATAAAGAATTATTTGAGTTCAAGGTATGGGAAATTCATGATTGCTTTAACAACTTGCGGGCAAACAAAAGATTATGGGAGGAGGTGTTATGCTAAATATGATTGGAGGAGTGCATTTTTAAGCATAGTTTCTAACAAATTAGAGTTAACTGGAGATGAAGCAAGCGATTTTTGCGATAATGATGATACTAAGGATGTTATTGAGCCTTGTCCTGATGAATTTTACATAAATGATGATAAAACACAAGTAACACGACTTCCTTGCGCAAGAACAAATGTGGGGAAATTAGAAGGGGATTCTTCAAACACATGGAGGTTTTTTAATGGTTATGGAGATGAATCCGAACAATTATTTGTTGTTTATGATAGTTCATATTCAAATAAAAGAAATGTTGCTGAAGACGGGTCTTTATGCACTGCTGAGAAATGCGGGGATGAAGACCAAGGTAATTTTGAAAAAGGATTAACTTGTGAAGAATACACAATAAGAGTTGTAAATCAAGCAATTATAAAAGACCTGATTGATGAAATAACAAGCCCTGAATTTTACTCGTTTGAAGATCAATTAAATGGAAAAACAGCAGGAATAACATGGAATATAAACATTATGGATATAAATGCTACAGCAGAATGTCAGGGATTAACTTACACGGATTCTATTACAGGAAAAACCTGCAATTCTTTTTCCTGCGATCTCAGTGAAGGAATGACTTGTATTACAGCAACGCAAAGTTGTTATAATAATTTAATAGATGATGGAGAGGTAGAAACAGATTGCGGGGGGGTGTGTACTCTTGGCACAGAATTAAATTGCGATGATTACGCTTGCATTAATGATAATTATTATCTTGATAATGATAATACAAAAGAGTTTAATGCAGAACAATGCTTAAAAGATGGGTTTGAAGTAGTGCATTACGTAACAAAAACTAATGAACAACACACTGGGTGTGCTATTCTTATTGGAGATTCTAACATTGTTTGCAATGGTGATGAGATGCATAAAGAACCTGTTGATAATGATTTTGATTGTTCTGCTAATGAAGGTGATAGTAATTGTTAAATAAGATTAAGAAAAAAATTTGGTTTGTTCAAGTAGGAGTTTTATTTATTGCAATCACGCTCATTCTTTCATTTGCTTTTAATAAAAACAGCATTTTCATAATCAAAACTTTTAATCAGAATCAATTAGTTAATTTTGCTCTTCCTTGCACTGAAAGCACTTGCAGTATAACTTGTAATCCGGACACGAGTGCTACAATAGAATGTCTTTCATCAAGTGATTGTGATGATGATAATCCATGCACGAAAGATATTTGCATAAGTGCTAATACAGAATATGAGGTGGACCCTTACAGAATTGAAGGAGCATGTCACGCAGTAACTATTCTTCCGCAAGAAGGACAAACAGATTATGCTTGCACGCAAAAAGGTTCTTCATGCGTTTTTAATGATGGAAGTGCAACAAAACCTTGCATAAAAACAGGCATAGAAGAAGATGGAGAAAAAAAACCATTTTGCATATGCCCTGCAGGATACGAAGTTGAATCAAATAATTGCGAGTATATTGATGATGCTAAAATAGGCACATTTTCTTGTGTTTTTAATGATGGTTGCAGTTCTTTTTTGTTTGAATCATATACTTTTAAAGACACATGCAACAAGGGAAATATAGCTACAGGCGCATGCGTTTGCAAAAAAATTAATGCCGAACATTGTTATGGCACAAGATGCGAACACATACCTGCAACATCTTATACAAGCTGCATTACTGACAAGGGATTAAGCGGGTATTGCTTATATAATAGATGTGTAAGAACAGAAGTAATAAGTCTGCCAATAAAATGGTCTTTCATGATAAAAGGAAGAGCTGTTTTTGAGTAAGAAGTTTTAATAAACTAAATTTTTATAAACCCTTAATCCTTAACTAAAATTTAGTCAAAAAGACAAAAAACAAAAATAGAGGTGTAAAAACTATGGCAAACGATAACACAGTGTTTATTGGTTCAAAACCACCAATGAATTATGTATTAGCAGTAATAACACAATTTCAGAATGGTGCTGAAGAAGTGTGCGTGAAAGCACGCGGAAAAGCAATTAGCAAAGCAGTAGATGTTGCAGAGATTGTTAAAAACAGGTTTATGGAAAACAATCTCGAAATTGGACCTATTGAAATCGGAACACAACAACTTGACGGCAAAGAAGGTGGGAAGTTGAACGTTTCAACAATAAGTTTGACGCTGAAAAGCAAAGGAAAAGAAATCAAAAAACCAACAAAATAAAAAGGCAAAAAAATATTTAAAATCCTCTTTTTTTCTCTTTTTTATTTTAAAGGTGCGCAGTTTATGAAAAAAGGAACATTTATTAAATTATCTTATACAGCAAAAACAAAAGTTAATAATAAAATATTTGATAAAGGCGAAATAAACATAATTTCCGGAGCAGGTTATGTTATCTCTGGCTTAGACGAGAGTTTTGAAAAGCACGAAATTGGAGACAATTATTCTATTGAAATACCTTGTGAAAAAGCATTTGGAAAACGAAACCCTAACTTGCTTAAATTAATTCCAATAAAAGAATTTAAAAAACAAAAAATAAACCCTGTTCCTGGTTTAGTGCTTACAATTAATGATAAGCAAGGTCTTGTAAGAAGCGTTAGTGGTGGAAGAGTTATTGTTGATTTTAACAATCCTTTAGCAGGAAAAGATGTGATTTATGATGTTAAAATTTTGAAAGAAATAAAAGAAGATAAAGAGAAGATAAAGACAGTGATTAAAGCACGTCTTGGAATACCTGAAACATTGTATGCAATTGAAAAAAATAAAGTTTTAATAAAAGGTGTGAAAAAAGAGTTTGTAAAAGAGTTGGAAAAGATTTTGAACAAAGACTTAGAAACTTATGCTAATTTAAAAGTTGAAGTTAAAGCAGAAAAAATTGAAGCACAAAAAAAGAAAATAAAATAAGGTTTGCTTGTATTTCAAGTAATTATGAACTTTTTAGAAATATTTGAACTAAATTTTAGTAAAACAGATATAAGAGACAAAATAGCAATAACATTATCTTTTATTATGAAGATTTTAATTATTTTTTACATATTTTATTCACTTTATTCAAAAAACTTTTTATGGTTTTTAGCAGGTATTTTTTCATTTATTTTAGCAATTTCTCCAATTTTTTTTAAAAAAAAGTACGGTATTGTTTTGCCTTGCGAAATTGAATTTTTGCTTGTTTTTTCACTTTATTTATACTTTATTGGTAATGTGAATAATTGGTATTCCAGCTTATACCCTATTTATGATAAAATCTCTCACTTTTTCACATCTATGACAATTGCATTGCTTGGTTTTGTTACAGCTGTTATTGTGGATAAATACACTGAAACAAAAATGAATAGACACGCAACTTTTTTCTTGATTTTACTGCTTACAATATCCATAGGTGCTTTATGGGAGATCGGAGAGTATCTTCTTGATATTATCTTTAGTGCAAATTATCAAGTTAGTTTAAATGATACAATGCTTGACCTTATTTTTGATACTATTGGAGGACTTATTATTGCAATTTTTGGTTTTATTTATCTGAAAAAAATGCCAAAAGAACATTTCACCAAAATTTTTTTACCAAACATTAAGTTCCATAGGAAATAAAGGGGTATTGAAAATAATTAAATACTTTCTCTATTTTTTTACAATACTTTTTAACTCTAATACCATAATAATTATAAAAGAAAAGATTCATTTACTTTAATAATTGGCAATTAAAATAACAAATTTATTTATTTGCAATAATAAATAAATTTATATTGCAAAAAAATAACTCAATACTGAGGGGATTATTATGGAGTCATTAATTGGAAACGTGGTGGAAAAAGCAAAAAAATTTGACGGAATAAAAGCGCCAAGACCAGACATGAGCAAAACAAGAGATATTGATGCAGAACTTGAAGAACTCTTGGCTCAAAAAAAAACAGCTATTAAAGTAATTGGCGTGGGTGGTGCTGGTTGCAATACTATAACACGAATGAGTGAAGTGGGTATAAAAGGAGCTGAATTAGTGGTTGTTAATACAGATGCACAAGATTTATTGTGTTCTATTGCAGATAAAAAAATGCTTATTGGAAAAGAATTAACAGCAGGACTTGGAGCAGGAGCAGACCCTACTGTTGGGAGAGAAGCAGCAAGAGAAAGCGAGCAAGAAATAAAACAATTAGTTCAAGGAAGTGACATGGTATTTGTTACTTGCGGTCTTGGAGGAGGAACAGGAACAGGAGCTGCACCCGTTATAGCAGAAATAGCAAGAAAATCAGGAGCTTTAACAGTAGGAATAGTGACCTTACCATTTCAAATAGAAGGAAAAAGCAGAATGGAGAATGCAATGGATGGATTGGAAGACCTTGAAGACAATGTTGATACTTTAATTGTTATTCCAAACGATAAACTTTTAGAAATTGCACCTGATTTACCATTGCACATGGCATTTAAAGTTGCTGATGAAATTCTCACGAACGCTGTAAAAGGAATTGCAGAATTAGTCACAAAACCAGGTTTAATAAATTTAGATTTTGCTGATATACGAGCAGTAATGCAAGAAGGAGGAGTTGCAATGATTGGCGTTGGCGAGAGCGATACTGAGAATAGAGCAATTGAAGCTGTTGAAAAAGCAATTAATAACCCATTATTAGACGTGGATATAAGTGGTGCAACAGGAGCTTTAATCAATGTAATTGGCGGTTCGAGCATGACACTTGATGAATCAAGAGAAGTTGTTGAAACAATAAGTGCGCGTTTAGACCCAGACGCTAAAATCATATGGGGAGCACAAGTAAGTCCTGATTTGCACGATACTCTTAGAGCAATGCTTGTTGTAACAGGAGTTAAAAGCCCGCAAATTTTTGGAAAAGAAAAAACAATAGGCGAAGCAAGAAAAAAAGAAATAGAAAACGAATTAGGCATTAGATTCATTAACGAGTAAGAACCTCCAGCAATCAGAACCTCCAGCGGGTTCCGATACTTCCAGCAACCATTAAGAACCTACATGTTCCAATACCTCTGTAAGAACCTACGGTTCTTACTAACTCCCTTATATGTGCTCTCTTAGGGGCAGAGTCAGAACTTTCTTTACACTTTATTTTTAATATGTTCTTTGGGGTAACTTACACCTTTCTTACAAGAAAGGGGCAGAATCAGAACCTTCTTGCAAGAAATGAAGAGAATATGCCAATACATTAAACATTTTTTCTTTTTTAAAAATATTGGAGGAGAACACAATTTTTTTTATAAGTCCCCCTTGCATTACACTTATTTTTAGAGAAAACAATTCTCTGGAGGGATGAAATGGAAGATGATTATTTTTTATATCACAAAATAAGAAAAGATTTAGAAGATTTAGTTGCTAAAAACAAGGTGCATGGTTTAAAAGATTTGTTTGAAAAAGATGGCGAGTTCTTCTTAGTTTTTAAAGAAAACACAGAGATTTTTAGTGCTACCATTGATCAAGGAGGAGATTGTTATCTTTATTTACCAGAACTTTTTGAAGAAAGATTAAAAAGAATTGAAAAACCAGTGGAATCCCTAAAAAAACATTATAAAATACATTTAGGGCATTTTGAAAACAATGAATGGTATAAACCTTATGGCACTGTTTTCCTCCACCCACAACACCTGTATAAAAACTTACTTCTTAAAATAAACAATAGTTTTCAAGGGAGTTGGTTTAAAAAGGAGATTGCTTAGTTTTCATCTCCTTTATGTTCTATAATCCTAATAGAATCCAAAGTTACTGTTACAGGTATTGGTACTGCTGCTTCAAGTAATTCTACAACAATTTCTTCTTTCAGTTTATTCACTCTTGTTACTCTTGCTTTTTCACCTTTGAAAGGCCCGCTTATTAATTCCACAATATCATTTTTATTAATCCTGATTTTTGTTTTTGTTGGTTCAAGAAAGTGTTCTATTTCTTTCATACTCACATTCCCACTAATAACTCCTTTAGCATAACTAATACCATAAATTGCAGAGACAACATCCTCTCTTGAACCCGCTTCTACAAAAATATACCCTTTAACTCCTGCAGGCGCGAGTATTGAATAAATATTGCTTCTGCCTCTTTTAGCAAGTGCTAATAATTTATCAATAACTTGATTTGCTCTGCCTGCTGTAATTCTTACTGCATAAATCATTGTAAAACAACCTCCACTAATTGAAATAATAATTGAATTACAAAACCAATAAATCCTACGATGATTGTTCCAATTCCTGTTATTTTTAAAACCTCTTCAAATTCTTTTTTACTTGGTTTTTTACTAATTTTAATTATTCTCTTATACTCTAATAAGTGGTGTTTAATATTCAGTTTTTTCATGAAATTCATTTTTTATTAACTCCTTAACAAGTTTAGTTCATAAGGATTTAAATAATTTAATAATACCAAATATGTAAGAATACCCCTTTATAAACTTAATGAAAGACTTTGTAAAAAGAAATTTTTTATTCAATCAAAGATTCTTACAAAAAACAAAAAGAATAATGTTTTTAAACAATTCTTGGATTATTTTTTTTATAGGGGTCGTCGTCTAACCTGGTAGGATACCGGGCTCCAGAGAAAAAAAATTTGTTGATAAATTGAATGATGTTAAGAAGGTTAGCAGAGGTTAAGAAAACCAATGATGTGTTTCTGGAGCAGCAAAATGCAGAACGTGCATTATTGCGGGGATACCCGTTGGCGGGGGTTCAAATCCCTCCGACCCCACTAAAAAAAAATATTTTTACGTTAAGTTTTTAAATGATTAGTTAATCTTTTCTTTTCATGCCAAGCATTACTTTAGATTTGATTGTTGAAGGAGGAAAAGCAAGTGCAGGACCTCAAATGGGAACAACATTAGGTCCTTTAAAAATAAACATATCTGATGTAGTGAATAAAATAAACGAAAAAACAAAAGCATTTGCTGGAATGCAAGTTCCTGTAAAAGTTATTGTGGATACCGAAACAAAAGAATTTGAAATAACTGTTGGAACCCCTTCTGCAAGCCAACTTCTTCTTAAAGAATTAAATGCGAAAAAAGGAAGTAAAACGCCTAAAACAGAGATTATTGGCGATTTAACATTTGATCAAATTGTAAAAGTTGCTAAAGCAAAAAAAGACGCTATGGCAAGCTATAAATTAAAATCACAAGTTAAGGAAATCCTTGGAACTTGCGTTTCAATGGGAATTACTGTTGAAGGCGAAAACCCAAAAAACGTAATAAAAGATGTGGACTCCGGAAAATATGATAATAAATTAAATGATAATATTTAAATAATAAACTTTTTTGATAAAATTTACTGCTTAGGCAGGAGGATTAAAAAAATGAAAAAATCCGATGTGTTAAAAGCAATAACAAAACTTAGAGAAGAAGAAAAAAATAGGAAAAAGAAAGTAAATTTTCTTCAATCATTTGATTTATCCATAGCGTTGAAAGGAATTGATTTTAAAAAACCAGGAAATAAGATTGATTTAATTATTCAATTACCGTATCCAAGAACTAAGAACTTAAAAGTTTGTGCATTAGTTGATAAAGAATTATCAGAAGAAGCAAAAAAATATTGTGCTATGGTAATAGAAAAAAAGGATTTCGGAGAATACAAGTCTAATTCAAGAAAAACAAGAAAACTTGTAAGATCCTATGATTTCTTTATTGCACAAGCAAATATAATGGCAGATATTGCTACCACTTTTGGCAAATACTTAGGAAGCAAAAGAAAAATGCCAAATCCAAAAGCAGGACTTATTGTTCCTCCAACAAGTAAATTAGAAGCTCTTGTTAAAAAATTAGATAAAATGGTTATTATTTCTCAATCAAAATCCCCAGTTATAAATTTAAAATTAGGCGCAGAAGATATGCAAGACGAGGAATTAGCAAGCAATGTAATGACTGTTTATAACGCTGTGGAGCACGCATTGCCTGGTGGAAAAAACCAAATACGTGCCCTTTATGTCAAATTTACAATGAGCAAGGCAATAAAGGTGAGGGAAGAATGAACAATGACAAGAAAGCAGCAAAAATCCCGCAATGGAAGATAGATAAAGTGAAAGAATTAACAGAAGATATAAAGAAATATAGTGTTGTTGGAGTCTTAACCCTTAAATCATTGCCTTCAAGCCAATATCAAAGCATAAGAAAATCTTTAATTGGAAAAGCAAAAATAATTGTTTCTAAAAAAACAATAATTAAAAGAGCGTTAAAAAATGTTGGAGGAAAACTATTAGAACTCTCTGATTACGTGTCTGAAATTCCTGCTCTTATTTTAACAAATTTAGATGCTTTTAAACTTAATAGGTTAATAGAAAAAAATCAAGTGCCTGCTTTTGCTAAACCTGGAGAGGTCGCGCCTGAAGATATTATTGTAAAAGCAGGTCCAACACAATTTACTCCAGGACCCATGATAGGAGAACTTGCAATGGCAGGAATAAAAACAAAGGTTGAAAACGGGAAATTAACAGTAATAAAAGACACAATAATTGCAAAAAAAGGAGATGTTATTGATGAAACAAAAGCAAAGATTATGAAAAAACTTGATAAAAAACCTATGAAAGTTGGTTTAACTTTAAAAGCTGTAAGTGAGGGAGGAGCGATTTATCTTGCTGAGCAATTACACATTAACCTTGAACAATACATTAACAATATTAGCAAAGCACACGCACAAGGAATTAATCTTGCATTCAATAGCGGTGTTTTAATAAAAGAAACAATAGAATTGCTTTTGACGAAAGCATACAATGATGCAAGGAATTTATCATTTAATGCAAGAATATTAACTTCAGAAAATACTAATGATTTACTGCTTTTAGGAGAATCACAAGCAAAAGCCTTAAAAGCAAAAATATTTGATGACTGATAAAAAATGGTTTAAAAAATTGGAGGTAAAAAAGATGGAATATATTTATGCCGCATTATTGCTGCACAAAGCAAACAAAGAAATCAATGAAGAAAATGTGAAAAAAGTAATGACAGCAGCGGGATTACAAGTAGATGATGCAAGAGTTAAAGCACTTGTTGCAGCTCTTAGTGATGTGAATATAGAAGAAGCAATAAGCAAAGCAGTGCCAGTTGCAACAGCAACTGTTGGTGTTGAAGCAAAACAAGAAGCAGCACCACAAGAAGAAAAGAAAGAAGAAGAGAAAGAAATAAGCACAGAAGAAGCAGCAAGCGGGTTAAGCGGATTATTCGGTTAATTTTTTTATTTTTTTTAATTTATTTGAATTTATTAAATTCTTTAATCTTTCATTATTTTTACAAGATAAGGCATTAAATCCTTGCCATAATTAACAGGGAGTTTTCCTTTTTTGCATGCTTTTTCATTAAATGCTTTAACATTATCATCGTGCTTGCTGTCAAAAACAACAACAGGAACAGGAGCATCAGTATGAGCACCAAGTAAACTACTTGTTGTATGATCAGTAGTTATGCAAATAATCGTGTTTTTTAATAAGTTTTTTTTGCTTAATTTTTCGATTAAAGGAATAATTAGATTCTCATCAATTATTTCAATCATTCTTGCTTTTAATGAAGGATTTTTGTCATGAGATGGTTCATCAGGTCCTTTAAGGAAAATATAAAAACCATCATATTTATTATAATTTTTAAAAAAAAGATTTAACTTTCTTTTACAATCCTTTTCTAATGTTTTTGCCTGAGTATTTAAGGAATCTATTATATCAATGCCTAAAAATTTGCTTAAACCTTTTTCAAGAAATCTTTCAGTTATTGTAAGCATTTTCAATCCATACTTTTTCGAAAAAAGTGTTGGATTCTTATCTTGCTTACTCGCATCTCTTAAAACAATGCCATTCACTGTTGGATTCTTTAATGCACTAAGTATTCTTCTTGCTCTTTCAGTAAATTGATTCACTACATAAGCAGTTAAAATTGCATCAGGCGATAATGCCTTGCATAATTTTATCCTTCCTTTTTTTGTTGAAGGCATTGCCATACTATATCTTGTGCCTTCAATTTTCTTGTAAAATGGATGCGTGTTGCTCACGTTTGTGCTTAAATTCTTTCCACTAAAAATTACTAAAGCCCTATAACTTTCACCAGGTATGACTTTTATCTTTATTCCCTGTATTCTCATGCTCAATTTTTTGCACAATTTTTTATTTAAAGAAGTTGAAAGGCGATACCCTCTTATATTTTCAATTTCTTGTTTTTCATTTAATTTCACAAAATTAGCTCTAAAAGCTACTTGGTTTTTTGTTAATTTTATGTTCATTCCTTCTGCTTCAAAAGCAGCTCTTCCCACATGATTTCTTAAATCATACCCGAGAAGGCAGAGATTAGCAACATCACTCTCAGGCATAAAACCCTTATTCACAGTATAAATTTTAGAACTTAAACCATGCCTTGCTAATAAGTCCATCCCGCTTGTTTCAGCAAATTCTAAAGGTGTTTTATTCCCTAAGGTTTTTATTTTAACATCTGCCATGCCATCAATTATTATGAATGCAAGTTTTTTACTCATAGAATAAAATATGTTCTTGCATAATAAATAATTTGAGTTTTGAGAAAATCAAAAAAAATTTCAAAATTAAAGCGGTTTATGTAAAACTCTTCCCATTAAAGGGTCTTTCACTATTTCATAACCCATTTCTAAAAATATTGTTTCATATTTTTCTATTAAAGGCGTTTCTCCAGCAAAAATACTTCTAATATTATTAACTCTGCAAAAACTTTCTGCATACATAAGTAAGTTTTTTATGCTTTCAACATTATTTTCAGAATACAAGAGTTTTATGAACATTTTATCCCCTCTAAGCTTGCACCAAATAAAACCCATGAAATCAGGAGATTCTTCAATCCAAATCTTATCATTAAAATTAATTCCTTGCATGTGAGAATTAATAATATTATCATTAAAACCCAATTTTTTCTTCATTATTTTTTTTATGAAATCTAAATCCTCTATAGTATAATCTCTTATTGCCATGAGTAAAAAAAGAATAATTACTTGTTTAAATATTTTTATTAAAAAAAGGATTAAATATAGTGAATTACTAAAAACTTAATTAAGAAATAAATCCTTGCGAACTCTTTCCATTACTAAATCATTAATATTGTTAGTAGTGATTAATTCATTTAATCCATTAAAAAAACAGTCCTCTAAATCAGACATGATTTCATTAATATTCTTATACACTATTTCCACCTTATTAATATCAAACATTTTAACAATATCAGACGCACCAAACAATGAACCTTTCTTTTCTGCAACAGGAAATTCTCTTAAACAAGATTTCCCATCAATACTATTTAATAAGAACCCGTCGTATAATAAAAACTCATTAGAATTCTTATTCATTAATTCGTAATGAATGCCTAACTCACCCTTATTAAGTAATTCATAAAAAGGGAATAAGTCAATACGAAGAGAATAATCACTACCGCTTAAATTAATATTATTCTCATAATAAAAAGAATCCCTCACTTTATCCCAAAACAAAAAAAGATTATTATTACCCTCCTTAACACGCAACCCCTTCCTATTAAACTCCATCATGGAAAAATCCGCTTCCTCATTAAGAAATAAGTCCACGAAATAAGTTGTTGAACAATCATTCCTCAAACCCCACAATAACGCGTCCTTATTCCTCTCATTAACGCGTTCCAAGTTACTTAATATGAACGGAACTGAAGGAGGACAAAAATAAAAACACTTATTTAAAACAAAAGGACGCTTCCTCTTAGAATAACTATTAACATACTCAATATTAGAACCCCACAAAAAATTTTTGAATCTATCAACATAATCTTTCTTACCACTATAAATCCTTTGAATACGATTAAAAGTCTTAACATACAAACCAACCTCGTTACTTACTGCCTCACGCACAACCCTTTTTTGCAAGGAATCAAGACTATTAGGAACTAACTCTTTATCACGCAAGTACTTTAACAAGAACCTTTTATACTCCTTGGAATGCAACCTCGCAGAAAACTTATTACGAAAAGACTTGTCATTACAATAATGTTTATCAGGGATTTTTAATAATATTGTTGGAAAAATCCGACCAGAAGGATAAGCTTCATGAGTATAAAGAACACGCTTAAATTTCATAACATAATTAATACATTAAACATTATTTTTAAAAATTATTATAATAAAAAAATAAGGATTTTAAACATTAGAACTTCAAATAAGTTCAAAAAATTTTCATTTAAACCATAACTTACTTAATTATTAGTGAGTGGGCCGTGAGGGATTTGAACCCCCGACCCTCTGGTTAAGAGCCAGATGCTCTGACCAGGCTGAGCTAACGGCCCGATATGGGTTTTTATTTCCGTATTTATAAGATTTTTTATTCTTTTTTATAAAACAATAAATGCTTATTCAAATTGCGAAAATAATTTATAATATTTTATTATTAAAGAAAAGATTATGGAAGATAAAATTCAAGAAAATAGTTTGGAAGATAAGAAAGAGCTTGGAAAAAAAGTTTTATCCGCTCTTTATACTTATAACAAAATTAATCTTGCTGAATACGGGTGGGTGATTAGAAGGCACCCAGAGTACTTGTTTAAATTATCAGGATTTGCAAAAGAAGACATTGAAAGCGTGGATATTGAAAGAGCATATAAAATAATAAAGGATTTATTGAAAGACAATTTATACTGATTCTCAAGAAATCCATTTTTAGATGTTTAAATGCATTTCAATAAATTATATAAATAAGCACAAAGGACTACTTATTTATGGAGAAAGGTTTAAATCCAGTGATTGTTGGAAATGATTTCTTAACTAATTATTTAAGTTTTAAACTTGCAAACTCAGGTTTTCTTCCAATAATTTTAAATCAAAAAGAAAATATTGAAAAAGATTTTAAAATCATTCTAACAGACGCATTTATTGAAGCTTTTATTGGAAAAGAAAAATTGGATTCAATTACTATAAAAAAAATCCAGAAATTTAAAATTGTTTTTGGCAAAAAAGAGCTTAATGTAAAACTTTCAAAACCTGTTTGCGTAATTGATGAAAATAAATTAAGCAATATTTATCAGAAAATGGCTGAAGAAAAAGGAGCAAAATATTATTTTGGAAACGAAATAAAAAAATATGTTGTTGCAGATAAAGTTTATGGTAAAACAAATGAGATTAAGTTTTCAACAGATTTACTAATTATAAATAAAAACGAAGCTGTTGAATCTCTTAACATAATGCAAGCAATTTGCGAGTTTAACGAAGAAAGAGATTTTGTCACATTTTTCTTTGATAAAGATTTAACAGAAATTCCTTATGCTTGGATAATTCCATTAAATAATAACAAGGTTTGCGTAGGTTATTTTGCAGAAAAAATAGATGAAGAAAAATTCAATGAGTTTTTAAATTATTTTGATATTGCTCCTTTAAAAAAATATTCTTTTACTGTTCCGATTGAAAAGCCAAGCATTTTAGTAAAAAATCGTGTTATGTATGTAGGAGAATCAGGCGGATTTTATAATCCTATTACAGGCAATTCAATTATTAATTCATTAAAATCTTCAGAAATTGTGTTGTCCGCAATAAAAAAAGCGTATTCTGAAGAAGAGTTTAGTTCTAAATTTTTAAGAGAGAATTATGAAATCCCTGTTAAGGAAGAAATTTTGTTAAATAATCTATTGCAATATAAAACAAGAAATATTTTGACAATAGCAAGCAATAATGATTATGAATCTATTTGCGATGTTCTTAAAAGTGTTTTAGAGAAAAAAAATCAGAAATTGTTTGAAATAAAAAATTATGAGTTCATGATTCAAGAATTAATTCACACAGCAATGCTAAATAAAAAATTGAAATTAAGGTTTTTATTAAAAAATTTAAGAATTTAAAAAAAATCAAATACATAATAATAAATTTTAAAAAGAGTGTTTATTGGATTATTATTTATGAAGAAGGCAGCAATTTTATTTTTACTCTTATTTTCATTTTCTTTAGCAAGTGCAAACACAAAAATTATTGGTGTAAGCACTGACAAGGAAATTTATGAACCAGGAGATTTAGCTAAAATAAATGTGAGTGTTTTTTCAAATGAAGAAAAATATTTGTTTCCAGAGTTAAAAATTAATTTTAGAGTTTATAAATCAGATGTAATACAAACTATTGGCGGAGAAAAAGTTTATTCTTTTTATATTAAAGTTCCTGAAAAAGAAGGCAATTATAATTTAGATGTTTACTTAAGCGATGGAAGAACAACTAATTTGCAAAAAAGCACGATTATCACTGTGAAACCATTACTCAGACAATTCATCTTAACTTTAAAACCATTAGAGCAGACAGCAACGCCAGGCGAGATTATTAATTATAATTTGAGCATAACCAATGTTGGAAGTGAAAATGAAAGATTTATTTTAGATTATTACAACATACAAGTTTATAATCTTCCTAAAAATTACATAGAAATTAAACCAAAAGAAACTAAGAAAATGATGTTATCTGTGCGAGTTCCTGAATTAGAAGACAATGTTTACGAGTTTAAATTAAAAGTTTGCTCCACATATAATTGGGCGTGTGAAAACATTACCTCAACTCTTGGCATTTATCATAGAACAGATAATAACATAACCTTTGAAAATGCTTTTACTGAAAAAGCAAGATTGAATAAAACTTTTGAGCACATCTTCTTTATAAAAAACAACAATGATTTTGTAGAAAATTATTTGCTTAATCTAACTTTGCCGTCTTCTTGGTTCCAAGAGCCAACGCTTCTCAATCAAGAACAAACAATAACAAAACAATTTTCATTAGAACCAGGTGAAGAGATAAAAATACCTGTTGAATTAACACCTGAAGTTCATGGAACACATGATGTGAGTTATTATTTATTTAACAGCAGAAGCGACACTCCCTTGATTTCAGGTGTTTTCAAAGTAGATGTTAAAGAAAGAAATTTAATAACAGGTGCTTTTGTTAGAACAATTAAGACTAAATGGTTTTATGGTTCCCTTTTGTTAATAACTTTATTTGTTCTTGCAATAATTGTTTATTATTTGCATAAAGATGAAAAAAATCCTTATATGAAAGAAGAGGTTAAGATTCCTGAAATTCCTAAAATGAATATAGTTAAAGACCAAAACAGAAATCTTCAAGAATGGAAGAACAGGATTTAATTTAAAATAACAAACTTTTAAATTTTTATGTTGTTTCTAAGATTCATATATGGCAACTAAACCTGTTGGGATATTAATAAAAAAAGAAGTGATTATTGATAATGAGAAAGAAGCAAGTTCGCTTTATAATCGCGGGAAGTTTGGAACTTTGGAAAAAAATAAACTCATTCTTAGTTTAATAGAAGCTCTTTATTTAATGGAAAAAAACGCAATTAAAATTATAGATTATAAGAGAAAAAACATGTCTGTAAAGAGTTTTATTCAAAGAGCAAGCAAGGCAGAACCAAGATTTTACATACGCTACCTTGTTTACAAAGATATACGAAGCAGGGGGTATATTACAAAAACTGCATTCAAATACGGGGCTGATTTCAGGGTTTATGAAAGAGGAGGAGAACCAGGAAAAACTCATGCTCCATGGATTCTATACGCTGTTTCTGAAAGCGAGACATTTGATTGGCGTAAATTTGCAGCAATGAACAGAGTAGCTCATAGTGTGCGTAAAAAACTCCTTGTGGGTATTGTTGATGATGAAGGAGATGTGACTTACTATGAAATAAAATGGAAAAAACCATAAGTATTGTTACTTTTTAGTAGTTATTAAATAGAAATTTTTTTAAATAGCGAATCTTTTGTAAAAAATAGGTAAAAATGGAAATACAAACAAATTATTCAAAAAAAATTGAAAATCTTGTTAAATTAAGAGAAAAATTAGATTATCATGTCTCACGTTCTTTTACTTTTTCTTTGTGCATGGATTCACAACTTGCAGATAATTTTGCAAGATTTTCTGTTCTTTTTTCTTATGCAATAAGAGGGTTTGATGTAAAAGCAGTTGATAAAGTTTTGTACAGCAATAAGTATTCTGATAATGAGAAATTAGATAAAATTGATGAACTTGAAAAAACTGAAAGAAGTGATTTGAACATTGATTCAATTATTTTTCTTAGAGATTATTTAAAAAAAGATTTTGTTCTTAAATTATGGAATCGTTTTGATAATTTGATTTCAGAGACAAAAAGAGAGAAAAGGTCTAAGACAAAATTTTGTTTTGATAATAAACAAGAAGATGTTAGTTTAGATTCATTTTTTACAATTCTTGATGACTTGCTTTCAGAACTTGAACGCATAATTGAATTTGAAAAATGTAAAAATAAAGATTTAAAAACAAATGATTATATTATATAAGGTTAATGAATTGGGATGATGCTGATTGGCGTGATCCTAGGACTAAAACATTGCAAAGCGTTAAGTCCTATGACGGATTAGGAGGTGATCACTGACCGTTCATTAACCTTTATTTTATTGAAAGAAAATTACAAAAAGTAATTATATATAAATGCAATAAATTTCAATAGGCGGTAGAAATGCGCAAAAAAAAGAACAAAGCAGGTATAATAGTGTTATTTTTTCTGTTTGCAATTTCTTTTGCAAGCGCTCAAGAAGTTAGAAAAGCGAATGTTAAAATTCTTGGTGTTAGACAAGTAGGTGAAAACGAAGAAGGAGTTGTTGCTGATTTATTAGTAGAAGTTAAAGAAGGAACAGGCAGAATATTTGTTGATACAATGCCTTTAACAGAAATAGATACTCAAGCAAGTGCAAGATTAAGCAAAGAAGTTAGTTGCGATATTTTAAATATTGATTGCGATAAATATGATTTTTTTTATGTAATCAGGGGAAAGTTTCCAATGATTGGAGGGCCGAGTGCAGGAGCAGCTATGACTGTTGCAACTCTATCAGCACTCACGAATGTTTCAATAAACCCTTATGTTATGATAACAGGTACCATCAATCCGGATGGCACAATTGGTCCTGTTGGCGGGCTTCTTGCAAAAGCTGAGGCTGCTTCAAAAGAATGTGCAACAAGAATGCTTATACCGCAGGGACAGGAAACTGTTTATGTTGAAAAAATAAATGTTTTATCTCAAACTCCCTTGATTGCAAAAACACAAACAGTTCCAATAGATTTAGTATCCTATTCAAAAGAAAATTGGAATTTAAACATAACTCCTGTTAGGACAGTGGAAGAAGCATATGAGTACGCTACTAATCATAAAATTGTTAAAAAAAATAATAATAAAAAAATTGATAAAAATCTTTATTCTAAGATTATGAAAATTATGTGTGAAGATTTAATTGAAAAATCTTCAAACAAGATAAATGTTTTTGAAACAAACTTAAGTTCTGCAAAATTATCTTATTTGCATTCTGAAGAAATTAACAACTTACTTAATGATTCTATGGAAAAATTAGAAAAAGCAAGAGATTTTTATAAAAAGAAAGCATATTATTCTGGAGCAAGTTTTGCAGTTAATTCATTAGTGTCTTCAACTTATGGAAGTAATTTGTTAAATTATTATGTTTCTCAAAACACGCAATTTGTGGAAAAAATGCTTGACCAATTAAAAGAGAATATAACAAGTAAAGAAAATGAGTTTTTAAAAACAAGGAATTTTGACGATATAAATGATATAGAATCCATTGTTATTGCAATAAACAGGATAATGGAAGCAGAAAAAATGCTTGATAGTGCTTACAAAAATTATTATAATGATAATTATGTTTCTGCAATTTATTATGCATCGTTTGCCCAAGTAAGAATATTAACTTCAGAGGAGTGGGAGGGATTAACTAATTTTTTTACAAATAATATGAACATAACTTTCAATAATACTAAACTTAGGGATCTTTCTTTAGACAGAATAACGCAGGCAAGCAACACTATTGCGTATGCTAAGACTGTAAGCAATGATGCTTTTTTATCAGAAGCAGAAAAACATCTTGAGAATGCTAACAATGCATTTTCAAAAAATGAGTATGCATATGCTTTGTTTGAATCTTTAGAAGCAAAAGCAGAAGCAAATCTTGCAATGGAAACAAGGGGTTTAACAAACGATACGCTTTTTGAAAAAATAAAAGATGATGAAGATGAAGTAAAATTTTTTATTGAAAACGTTGAAGAAAACGGCGTTGTTCCTTTGCTTGCAATAAGTTATCTTGAATATGCAGGAGCATTTAATGAGACGCAACCAGCACAAGCACTTATTTTTTTGAATTACGCAAAACAATATTCTAAAATTTCAAGCCAAATAATAAATGCAATGCTTAGTGAGACTGAAAAAGGAGAAATTTTAAAAAATAATGTATGGGTTGAACCTATTGTATGCGTTAATGATAAAAATCAGATTTTTGTTCAAGCCTTAATGCTTTTAATTGGCGTTTCAATAGGTTTTCTTTATGCTGTAAGCAAACCACAAAAATAAACGAATGATTTAAATACGCTTTGTTATTAATTAATTTTTATGAAAAACAAAAAGGCTGTTGAAGGATTGCCCTTGAAATACGTGATTATTGTCTTAGTGGCAGCACTTGCATTAGCAATAATTCTTGACATAGTTGGTGTTGTTAACTTAGGTATTAGCCAAAATCTTGGGTTTATTAATGACACTTTAACACAGAACGCCACTAACATGACAGGTTAATTTTTTTATTTATAAAGAGGGCTGAGGTTGAATAATAAGGCAGTTGAAGGAGAGCCGTTAAGATATATTTTAATTGTTTTTTTAATGGCAGTTGTCTTATCCATCTCGTTTTCTATAATCACTGTTTTTAACAATTTTACTATAAGCAATGATTTTAGAAATAATGCTGAAACCATTTTTTCAAAAATGAATGATTTAAGATATGGTAATTCTATTGGGTCTTGGGATAGTGTTTCAATAAAAGTTCCGAAAAACACGCATCTTTTGATGGATAATCAAACAAATTGTCTTTTTCTTGAATGGACAAGAGATCTTGGTGCTTTATGTTCTGAAAATGATTTACTTAATAGCTTAAATTTAACAAGCGGCACGTACTTATTAACCATTTATTATGGGGATATAATTGAGGGAAAGAATCTGACACTTTTTTTTAAATAAAAGATTATAAGAAAAATTTAGCTGATAAGATTATGCTTACAATATACACAATAGTGCCTGTTATTATTGATTTCCCAAGTTTTTTTTGCATCATTAATTTATCTCCTGAATTCTGGATAATCACAGTATATTTAACAAGAAGGTAATTCAAGATTATTACATAAAAGCCAACAAATAATTGGAGTAAGTACGTGTTGAATGATTGGAAATTAAAAGTTAAGAAACTGAATTGTCCTGATAATTGATAACTCACTTTAGCAAAACTATTTCCTATTAATTGTTGCATTGTTACAATAAGCCCGCAAATAATTGGTGCGAAAAAAACTGCTGTTAAATACATCATGCTTAGTGATTGACTCAGATTTTGACGAAGTTTTTTGTCTAAAGATTTAATTATTCCTAATTGCGTGCTTAAATTAAATAAAATTTGGCTTGCACTTGAAATCCCTTTCTTACAAGAACTTATGAAAATTGAAAAAACAGTTTTAATTCTTGTTGAATATATTGTGTTTAATACTCCTATTTTTTCATCAAAAAATGCTTGTTTTAAAGTCATATTCCTTTTTTTGATTAAAGAAACTGCTCTTCTAAGTGGTTCTTCCAAACCCCCTCTTGTATTATGAGCTGTCCATTCAACACTTTCTTCAGGACTCCTTCCTTCACTCATTCTTGAAGCAATTTTGTATAAAACATCAATTAATGATTCCTCCATTTCATCTATTTTATTTCTAATAATTGTTCTGTCCTTACTTATAGACCAATAATAAAAGCTTATGCCTGCGCTTATTCCTAAAACAATGCTTAATGTGTTAACTTTCAAAAGGAACTGCCAAAACAACCCTGAGAATCTTATAAATGGGTAATAATCAATCAGGAAAAGAATTCCTGGTGCGCAAATAATAATTGAAATAATTATGGAGTAAAATTTTGAATTGAAAACCTTATTTCTTAATTTGAAAAATCCTTTTTTAGGCAACCCAGGAATTTTTTCAGGAAGTCTTATTTCAGAATAACTTGCAGGTCTTTTTCTAATTATGTTATTAGAGTAAAAAATAGTAGCAATAATCGAAGATATTAACAAAAAACCCACTTGTTGCATGCTTAAACTTGTGCCACTTGTAAATCCAAGCAATGGAAGAAGAGATACAATAAGCAATGGAAGAACAGTACCAAAACTAAATAATATGAGTGTTGGGATTTTTAAAGAATTTAAATAATTTGTCATTTGATAGTTTATGTCTTCAAGTGTTATTTCAAGGGCTTTATCCAAAATTTTGTTGCGTTTTTCTTCGTTTTTTTCACTAAAACTTGCTTCAATTAAAAAAAGGGAGCGTTTAAAACCTTCACTCCAATACCCCCATTTTTCTGCTATTTTATCCATTTCTTCTCTTAAATTGCTTTTGCGCCCGCTTAAACATTTCCACAACGCTCTTTTAAAATCTCTTCCAATCTCACCTTGATTGTGTTTTGAAACAAAAGAAAAGGCTTCTTCAAGATTCGGGTTTTGTTTTAAACTTATGATTAAGTTCAGCAAGACATCGCTTATTTCTGAAAGTGATTTTATTTTTCTTAAACTGCTTTTGTTTTTTGGATAATCCGTGATAAACTGCGCTGTTATAAAAGGAAGGAAAAAAAAGAAAAAAAGTTTTATAAAACTGAATCCATTCCAAAAAACAAGAGACCCAATAAAAAAAGTGATTAAACCAATAATTCTTGAAAGAACAATTACTTTTTTAGGAGTTATTTTTTTTCCATTATACTCCCAATTCAAAAATTCAAGTGCTCTTTTGAATTCTTTACTAAAATTTTCTTTTTCTTTTGGACTTAGAAACTTGAAATATTTGTAAGAATAATAGCATGCTTTAATGAAGATTTTTTCAAAACCTATTTTTTTCATTGAAGAAAATAAAGATTGCTAAGTTTAAAAAAATGCCTATGGGCTCGGCCGGATTTGAACCGGCGACCCCCGCCACGTCAAGGCGATGTCATAGCCACTAGACCACGAGCCCTCAATATTTTTTTAAAAAAAGAATTGCTTTTAAATCTTATCCTTTTTAGTTTTGCTTTTTAAAAAAATAAATCCATAGAAACTATTTTAATTAAAAACATCTTAAATAAAAACAATAGTTAAAATTTGGGTGGTTTTATTGTCAAAACAAGAAAGATTTGAGAAACTTTTGCTTAAATTAAGAAATGAAGCAAAAAAACTCAAAGACGAAGGGAAACTTGGTTATTTTAGTTTTTCATACGGAAAACACATTTTATTTGAAGATTTGAAAAATGATGTTTTTAGAGTCGCATATCATTGCGTTAATAAAAAAAGAAACGGCGAGGTTTGTGATAATTATGCAAATTTAAAACTGAATAGGGTTGTGTTTGAAATAAGATGCAATAAATGCAATAAAATAGTTTGGAAGATGAGCGGTAAAATAAGCATGAGTAAAAAAAGACAGATGAAAAGAGATGGTAAATTAAATGAACCCTTAAAAATAGATGAAATCCCATGGTAAAAATTTTTTTTTAATTCTTGCATAAATTTAATCAAAAAGTTTTAAAATGATTCTTTTATCATATATCGCTATGGTAATGAAGTTAAATATTGCAGACCCAGAAACAGGGAAAACATACCAAGAAGAGATAAAAGAAGGAAGGGAAAACGAGGTTATTGGAAAAGAAATTGGAGATATTATTGATGGAAGAATTATAGATTACCCTGGGTATGAATTCAAAATAACAGGCGGGAGCGATAAACAAGGATTTCCTATGAGAAAATCTTTGCCTGGTTCAACAAGAAAAAGGATTTTGCTTTCAGGAGGCGCGGGTTTTAAACCAAGAAGAAAAGGCGAACGCAGAAGAAAAAGCGTAAGAGGAAGAGTAATTGATGAAGAAATAGTACAAATTAATTGCATAATCACAAAAAAAGGAAGCAAGAAGTTTTTAACAAAGAAGGAAAAAGAAGCGCAAGAAGAGTTAAAAACTGAAAATTGAATTCTGAATTTTTTATTAAAAAAATTTTTTAAAAATTCTTAAACGAAAACCTTAATAGTATTGGTTGTGATTTTTTTTTGCATAACCAATCACATTTTCTCTAAATTTATAAAGAAATGTGATTTAGGAATTGAGTGGTGAGAAAAATGGTTTTGAGCATAACAAGCAGTAATTATGAAAAAGAAGTAATGAATTATAATGGTTTTGTAGTAATTGACTGTTGGGCTCCATGGTGCGCTCCTTGCAGGATGTCTTCTCCTGTTTTTGAAGAATTAAGTCAAGAAATAGAAGGTGTAAAATTCGCTAAGTTAAATGTTGATGAAGAAGGTTTAATTGCACAAGCAAATAGAATTGTTAGCATTCCAACATTCATTATTTTTAAAAATGGCGTGGAAGTTGGAAGATTTGTTGGTGCAATGCCAAAAGAATTAATGAAACAGAAAATCATGGAGGTTGTGGAGGTTGTTGAGAACAATGAATAAAGCATATGATTGTTTGATTATAGGTGCGGGTCCTGCAGGATTAACAGCAGGCATTTATGCAACAAGATATGCTTTAAAAACAATTATTATAGGAAAGCCATTTGAGAGCATTATAACTCATGCATGGAATGTAGAAAATTATCCTGGTTTTAAAGAAATTAGTGGAATGGATTTAATTGAAAGATTTAAAGAACATGCACATCATTTTGGTGTTGAACTTGTTGAAGAAGAAGTTGTTAGTGCTGAGAAAAATAATGAATTCTTTTTAATTACAACAGATGCGAATAAAAAAATCAAGACAAAGACAATAATTTTAGCAATGGGTTCTGTTCCAAGAAAACTTAATGTTCCAAACGAAGAAGATTTCATTGGTAAAGGCGTAAGTTATTGTGCAACTTGTGATGCTCCTTTTTTCAAGGACAAAGTTGTTGCTGTTGTTGGAGGCTCTGATTCTGCTGTAATGACAGCTTTGTTATTATCTCAAAAATCAAAAAAAGTTTACATACTTTATAGAAGAGAAAAATTAAGAGCACACCCAATTGAAATAAAAAAAGTTAATTCAAATGAAAAGATTGAAGTTGTTTATAATGCACAAATAAAAAAACTTGTTGGGAGAGATGTTCTTGAAAAAATTGAACTAACAAACGGGGAAGAACTTAGTGTTAATGGTGTTTTTGTTGAAATCGGGCGTGTTCCTAATCCAGTTATTGCTAAGAATTTAGGTGTTAAAATAAATGAGCAAGGTTTTATCATAGTTGATGAACATATGAGAACAAATATAAAAAGAGTTTATTCAGCAGGAGATATTTGCGGAACAAAAGAAAAACTTAGACAAGTAATAACTGCTGCTGCAGAAGGAGCGAAAGCAGCGAGAAGTGCGTATGAAGATATTGAAAAGAATAAAAAATAAGGGCGGTTGAAATGGCAAATGCGTTTGATAATGCAAAAAAATTATTGAAAAGAACTGCGGGTATAATGGGTTTAAGTGAGGAGAACATAAATTATTTAAGCACTCCAAAGAAAGTGCTTGAAGCTAAATTAAAAGTTGGAGACAAAGAATATCAAGCATATAGAGTGCAATATAATGATGTTTTAGGCCCTACGAAAGGAGGGATAAGGTATCATCCAAATGTTTCTTTAGATGAAGTGAAAGCTCTTGGATTTTGGATGACATTAAAAAATAGTTTAGCTGGCCTCCCATATGGCGGGGCTAAAGGAGGAGTTATTGTAAATCCAAAAGAATTAACTGAAGAAGAAATTGAAGAACTTAGCAGAGAATATGTTAGGGCTTTTCATCAAGATTTAGGTGCTTGGAAAGACGTGCCTGCACCTGATGTTTATACAACACCGCAAATAATGGCTTGGATGCTTGATGAATTTGAAAAAATTAAAGGAGAGAAAGAACCTGCGATGATAACAGGGAAACCCTTAGAATTAGGCGGTAGCAAGGGAAGAAGTTATTCCACTGCACAAGGCGGTGTTTTTGTTCTTATGGAATTACTGAAAGAAAGAAAAAATATTAAAATTGCAATTCAAGGATTTGGAAATGCAGGAAGCAATGCTGCAAAAATTCTTTACGAACAAGGTTATAAAATAATCGCAGTAAGTGATTCAAAAACAGGGATTTATAAGAACGAAGGTCTAAACATTAATGAAGTAATAGCGTATAAAAGAGCAAACAAGACCTTGAAAGGATATGAGAATGCTGAAGAGATTTCAAACAAGGAATTGTTAGAGCTTGAAACAGATGTTTTAATACTCGCTGCTTTAGAAAACCAAATAACAATAGAGAACGCAGACAGAATTAAAGCTGAAATTATTTTAGAGCTTGCAAACGGGCCTGTAACTCCTGAAGCAGATGAAATTCTTGATAATAAAAACATAATCGTTGTGCCTGATATTCTTGCAAATTCAGGCGGTGTTATTGTAAGTTATTTTGAATGGGTTCAAAATTTACAAGCATATTATTGGACAGAAGAGGAAGTGATAAAAAAATTAAAGCAAGTTATAGTAAATTCGCTTAATAAAGTGCTTTCTATGAGCAAAGAAAAAAATGTTTCTCTTAGGATGGCTGCGTATATTGCAGCAATAAAAAGAATTTTAGATGCTTCAAAGTTAAGAGGAGAAAAGATTGATTAATTTTGCATGCAAGGACATAACATTTAAAGAACTTCTTACTTGCAGTTATGCTTTGAATAAGACAGAGTACAACATTTTTATGGAAATGTTAGGTTCAAACAATTTTGTTACTGTGAATGAACTTTCTAAAAGAATGAAAAAAGAAAGAAGCACCATACAAAAAGCAATTAAGAAACTTAGAGAAAGAAAACTTTTAATCAGAAGACAGAAAAATTTAACAACAGGCGGTTTTATTTATGAGTATAAGCTTAAAGACAAAGAATTAATAAAAAAAGAAATAGTTGATTTAATTAAATTATGGAGTCAAAAAGCAATTAAGACAATAGAAGAAAAATAAAAAAAATACGAAGCATTTAAAAACAGGAATTCTTGTTTTATTATTTATGTCAGAACAAATAGTTAATATTATGACAGCAGGGCATGTTGATCATGGAAAAACAACTTTGCTTAAAGCTCTTACTGGAAAATGGACTGATGAGCATTCCGAAGAAATGAAGAGAGGGATTACCATACGTCTTGGTTATGCGAATTGCACTGTTTATAAATGTTCTAAGTGCAAGGGAAGTCAAGCGTATCAGACTACAAAAAAATGCCTTAAACACATGTGCGATAATGAAAAAATCAGGGAGTTTAGTTTCATTGACGTGCCTGGACATGAAACTCTTATGGCAACAATGCTCAGTGCTACACCCATTGTTGATGGTGCTTTACTCTTAATTGCTGCTAATGAAGGAATTCAACCTCAAACAAAAGAGCATTTAACTGCTATTGAAATAGCTGGGATAAAAAACATTATTATTGTTCAAAACAAGATTGATTTAGTTGATGACAAACAAGCTTTGAAAAATTATAATGAAATAAAAGATTTTGTGAAAGGAACGATTGCAGAAAACGCGCCTATCATTCCTGTAAGCGCACAACAATTTGTGAATATTGATATTCTCTTAAAAGAAATGGTGAATATTTTTAAACCCCTTCCAAAAGATGAGAAAGCAGACCCTTTAATGCTTGTTGCACGTTCTTTTGATATTAATAAGCCAGGAACTCCAATCTTAGAAATTAAAGGAGGCGTTGTTGGAGGAAGTGTTAAACAAGGCGTGTTTAAGGTAGGAGACGAGGTAGTGCTTCTTCCTGGAATAAAGAAGATTATTAATAACATTACAACATGGGTGCCTGTGAAAACACGTATTAATTCTTTGTTTATAGGAAACAAGTCTGTTAAAAAACTTGGTCCTGGAGGCAGTACAAGTATTGGTTTAAATATTGACCCTTTTTTATCAAAAGCGGATTCATTAGCAGGCAGTGTTTTAGCGCATCCTGGAAAAGAACCTCCTGTTTTTAATGAATTAAATCTTAAAATTCATTTAATGAAAAGAATTGTGGGAGCATCAAAAGAAGTAAACATGGAACCCTTGAAAGTGAATGAAGCGTTAGTTATAAATGCGTGGTCTGCAAAAACAGTAGGTGTTATTACAAACATCAAAGAAAACAATATTACTTTAAAACTCAAACTGCCTGTTTGCATAAACAAAAAAGAAAAAGTTGCATTAAGCAGACTCTTTAATAATAGATGGAGATTAGTTGGGTGGGCAGAAATACTTTAAGTTTTTAGAAAAAACATTTCAGAAAACTTGCAAAAAAAGTGAATCGTGATCCCAATAAAGTACCCTAAATAAATAATTTTTTTGTTTTTATTATGCAAAGTTAAGCTGAAAGCAATAATGCTTGTTTGTTGCAATATGAAAAGAATATCTACGAATAAACTAATATTATTTAATAGAACATTTAAAACAAAAATGTTATTCAGAAAATGCATGATTATAATGCCAATACTAAAAGCAATAGCAGGGATAAAAGCATCTTGCAAGTCATTTCCACCCATTATTTTTGAATAAAAAATTAAAACAATACTTTTTATACTAACAATTACAAAAGCGACAATAAGTGGAACAAATAATGGAAAAAAATCATACTTGCTAATGAAAATGTCTAAATAATAAAGTGGGTAAAAGAAAAGGAAACCAAGAACAATCATAATTATTGAACCAATCATTCTTTCAATAGTAAGCATTTATTAATAAAAAAGAATTTAATACTTAAATAAATTAACTATTCATATGAATGTATTTCTTGATACTAACGCAATTATTTATTCTTTTAAGCAAAAATTAGACCTTAAATATGAAATTGAAAGAATTTTACCCGGGAAGAAAAAGATTTTTTTATTAACTTGCGTGGATGAAGAATTGCGTTTGAAAGCAAAAAATGATTATGCAATTATTAAAAAAATATTGGAAAAAAACGGCGTTATTATTACTAAAGTAAATAAAACAGGTTCTGTTGATGACACGCTTATTCATGAAGCAAGCAAGATTCCAGACTCAGTTTTAATAACAAATGATAAGGAATTAAAACAAAAAGCTTTAAAAAAGAGAATTAAGGTAATAACAGTTAGGCAAGGAAAATATCTTGATTTTGCTTAAAAATATAAAAAAAATTGGGGTGTAAAAATGTATAAACTGCTTACAATAAAAGATAAAATAAGAGTTCCACCTGTCTTTTTTGATAAAAACAAAGAAAATAGTGTTAGTGATGCAATAAAAGAAGAATTGATTGGCAAATTAACAAAAAACAAAGGAATCTTTCTTGAATTAGTTAAAATTGAGGAAATAGGTGAAGGAACAATTATTCCAGGGGATGGCGCGATTTATTATGAAACAATATTTAAAGTTCTTGTTTATGAACCTGAAATGCACGAGCTCGTTCATGGGAAGGTTAAAGAAATCGTAGAATTTGGCGCGTTCGTGAGTGTTGGGCCTTTCGATTCCTTAGTTCATATATCTCAAGTTATGGATGATTACGTGAGTTATTCTAAAACAGGAAATTTACAAGGCAGAGAATCAAAGAGAAGTTTAAGCGTTGGTGATAAAGTAATTGCAAGAGTTATTGCAATTAGCGTTAAAAGTGCTGAAAATGCAAAAATAGGATTAACCATGAGGCAACCAGGACTTGGAAGGATTGAATGGATTGAGGAAGAAAGAAAGAAAGCAGAGGAGGAAGCTCAGAAGAAAATTTTAAAAAGCAAAGAATGATTGAAAAACTGAAAAACATTAAACTAAAAAACTATGAAATTGTAATAAAAATATGAGTTGAAATGAAATGAATGAAAATGCTTGCAAGAAATGCAAAAGAATTTTAAAAGGAAAAGAATGTAGTTTTTGTCATTCAAAAGACGTAAGTTCAAATTGGAAAGGACTGGCAGTTATATTAAATCCTGAAAAAAGCGAAATTGCTAAAAAATTAGGAATAACTTTTTCAGGAAAATATGCATTAAAAGTAAGGTAGATTGAAATGAAGCTTTTAATTGAATCCAAGGAAGAAAATAAATTGCATGATAAAATAGTAGTTGGATTTCTAATAGAGCATGAGGGATTGCCAACACCCCCAAGAATTCAAGTGAGAGAAGAGCTTGCTAAATCTTTAAAAAAAGATAAAGAGCTCATAGTTGTTCAAACAATAAGGACAAGTTATGGCAGAAGTAAAAGCGTGGGAAAAGCACATGTTTATTCTAATAAAGAAACCATGATGAAAAATGAACCAAAATACTTGCTTCTGCGAAACCAAGTAATTAAAAAAGAAGAGAAAAAAGAGGGAGAGAATTAATGGGAAAGAAAAAGAAAGTAAGAGCTCGTGAAGGCGGAAAGAAGGCAAGAGCAAAAAGACCAGGAAGCAAGAAATACAAGATGTATTCTATTGAAGATAATAAACTTGCAAAGAAAAGGGTTTGTCCTAGATGCGGTCAAGGAGTCTTCCTTGCTGAGCATAAAAACAGGTGGAGCTGCGGAAAGTGCGGGTACACTGAATTCAAGAAAAAAAACTGAATAAAAAAAATTTTTTCTTCTTAAACAATCTTTTCTCCATAAAAGTCTTCCCATGCTCTTAAAGACTCCTCATGCCTTTTCACTGCACTCTTCGGAGCAATACCAAACATATTAACAATATTGTGATTTTTCCTTAATTCAGGGAAAGATTTTAATTATTCACTTAATTATTCATTAATCATGATTGTTTTAGGCATTGAATCCACAGCACACACTTTCGGAATTGGAATATTTGATTCAGAAAAAAACAAAATTCTTTCAAATGTCAAGCACATGTTTAAACCACCATTAGGAATAGGCATGCTTCCGAGAGAAGCCAGCGAGCATCATTACAAAATTTGTGATAAGATTCTAAAAGAAGCATTAAATGAAGCAAGAATTAAACCACAAGACATAGATTTAATTTCTTTTGCGCAAGGACCTGGTCTTGGTGCTTGTTTGAGAATAGGTGCGAGTGTTGCTCGTTTTCTTTCTTTAGAGCTTAAAAAACCATTGGTTGGGGTTAATCACTGCATTGCACATTTAGAAGTTGCAAAAATAACAACTCCTGCAAAAGACCCGATTATGCTTTATGTGAGTGGTGGTAACACTCAAATAATTGCTTTTGATGAAGGAAAATATAGGGTTTTCGGAGAAACGCAGGACATTCCTGTTGGAAACTTATTTGATGTTTTTGCAAGAAACGCTGGATTACCAATGCCAGGAGGCCCTGTTATTGAGAAACTTGCTTTAAAAGGAAGGAAATACTTATCCTTGCCTTACGCAGTTAAAGGAATGGATGTGAGTTTTTCTGGAATTTTAACATCTGCCACAAAAATGCTTCAAAAAGAAAAACTTAATGATATTTGTTTTTCTTTGCAAGAAACAGCTTTTAGTATGCTTGTTGAAGTTAGTGAAAGAGCAATGGCGCACTGCAATAAGAAAGAACTTGTTTTAGCAGGAGGGGTGGCAGCAAACAAAAGATTGAGAGAAATGTGTAACATAATGTGCAAAGAAAGAGGTGCAAAGTTTTTTGTTCCAGAATTCCAGTATTGCTGTGATAATGGTGCAATGATTGCTGTTCTTGGAGCAATTGAATATGATGCAGGTGTTGAAACAAAAATAAAAGAGTCTAAAATAAAAACAAAATGGAGAACAAATGAAGTTGAAGTTAAGTGGGTCTAAACAAAATCACTGTGGTTTTCTTTCATTTGAGATTCTGTAATATTTAGTTTTTCTGCGATTTTATGAGTGATTACAGCTTCAAGGAGCATGGTCTTCATTTCAAATAAATAATCTGTGCTTTTTTTTGGCAAAATTCTTTTTAAATAATCCCTGCCTTTTATAGGCACAACTAAATCACTATTTAAGGCAAGACTTGATTCAGTATTTGACGTGATGAGTGCTTTTTCCACATTCCTTTTTTCGCAAATGTCATAAATATACTTGTAGTAATAATGTTCAAAACCTTTTTCTCCATTAAGATATTCCTGTCCACTACCGCTTATTATGAGAACAAGGTCTTCTTTTTTCATTCGCGGGCTTTCTGCAGATCTTGGATTTGTTAACTTAAATCCTAAATTCTTCCACCTATTTATTATGTAATTGCTTACAATCCCGCATTGATAATGCCCTGTTATGAATATTCGATTATTGCGTTTTTTAATCAATAATTCTGTTAATTCACTTATTTTCCTTTCATCTAAGTTTGATTTTAAAGAATCAACTAAATACTTATACCCTTTTTTTATGTTTTGAGAATGCCTGAAATAATAATCATTTAAGGCCATTAATGTTGTCATTAATTTTAATTCAAATGAAGTTCCAAGCAAAGTTAATGGCAAATGTTTTTGAATATCCCCATCAATATTATACTTTTTTTTTCTTTGCCTTTTATCTTTAATAGTAATAATCTTATTGCTTAAACTTGAAATTGGAGAAGTTTCATTCGCTGTTAATGAAACCACATTTACTTTCTTGTTAATTGTTTGCAACCTGCTTATAACATAAGGGGTTTTCCCAGAACCGCTTGCAGCAATAAGCAACCCATCTTTAAGAGATTCTATTTTATATCTGTCACCAATAACAAAGGAACTAAATGGTTTGTTATCATTAAAAACACTTGAAAAAAACTCGCAAACATACCCTGTTCTTCCAGAACCAAGAACAAAGAATCTTTTGTTTTCCTTCATCATTTTTTCAAGTTCATTTAATTTCTTTGTCTCAATAGGATAATATAAGTTTTCAACTAATTTGTTATAAAGTGTTTGGTATTCCATTAATTATAAAAACAAAAGAGTAAAATTAAAAAGATTGCTTTAAGTAAATTTTTAATATGAATATCTTAGCAAGAGCAGCAGAAGCAATAATCTTAGACAAAGGACATTATATAATAAAAAAAAGAATAAAAAAAGGGTATAGGATAAAAAATTTAGATATTAAATTAAGAAAAGAAAGAACAAATCTTGAATATAAGTTAATAACAAGAGCGCGAAGAATTGGTGTTAATGTGCCTTCTCTAATGAATAAGAACACTTATGAGATAAGAATGGAGAAAATAGGAGGAAGTGCAGTAAAAAATATTTTGAACAAAAAAAATCTTGAATTTATTGCAAAAGAAATAGGAAGGCAATTAGCATGCCTTCACAAGTATGATATTGTGCATGGGGATTTAACAACAAGTAATATGATTTTTTTTAACAACAAAGTGTATTTTATTGATTTTGGATTAGGATACTTTTCTCAAAGAATTGAGGATAAAGCAACAGATTTATATCTTTTAAAACAAGCAGTGATGAGTAAGCATGCAAAATTTTTTAATACATTCTATAACTTAATAATTAAAGAATACAAAAAAAATTATGATAATTCTGAAAATGTTCTTAAAAGATTAGAAACAATTGAAAAAAGACGAAGATATACTATTTAATTTTTGTAAATTTGAATGAAATAAACGAGGAATGGGCGTTCTTAATAAAAAAAGCAAGAGAAGTTCAAAAAAATGCTTATGCTCCTTACTCAAATTATAAGGTTGGAGCATCTCTTAAAAGTGCTTCAGGAAGAATTTATTCAGGTTGCAATGTAGAACATTCTTTATACACTCTTACAACGCACGCTGAAGTGAATGCAATTGATACAATGATAGCAAGTGAAGGAGCAAATGCAAAAATTGAATTTCTTGCAATCACTATTCCTAAAAATTCAGAAAAACCAAATTTTCCTTGTGGATTATGCAGGGCAAAAATAAGCGAACACGTGAAAAATCCTGAAATCCCTATTTTAACTTCATTCCCTTACGGAAACATAGTTAGAATTGCTTCTCTTGAAGAACTTTACCCGCACAGGTCTAACTTAAAAGTTTTAATTAAATAATGATCAAAACAAATGACTGCAGTTAATAATGTTGATAAGCTTATTGGCTCCTGAACCATGAAATCCTTTTTCAATTAATTTTAGATAAATGCAATCCCTCCCTCAGATTGTCATCAACAAACTTAACCTTCTTCTCCCTCCTCGCAGGCAATCTCTCAAGTTTTTTATCCCATAGTCTTAAAGCTTCTTCTGGCTTAACATACCCCAGCTGATCTGCCTCGCATAATTAATTAAAGTGTTTTGAACTGCTGCTCTTACAGAGCCGAGTTCAGTCATTTTTTATCCCTTTTTCAATTTCTTTCATAAGGAATTTGCATTCTTCTATTGTTTTCTTCGCTGTTTCAAAATCCATTTTTCTGCCGTAATAAGTTAAAGAATTTCTCTTGTATCTTAAATCATTAAATATCAAAAATAAATCCTTTCTTTTTAGAACATCTCTTAAATAAAACCCCACGAAGCCTCTCTCATTTGAATACCTCAACAAACCCGTTTAGTACAATGCCGTTCATTATATTGTTAGCTAAATGAATGTTTTTGATTTCTTTTGAACTTGTGAATTTGAAAACTTGTATCTTCCTTTTGAGTTTTTCTTCAAATTTTTTAAGATTAACCTTTTTTTCAGATGTTGTTTCAAGATACAAGTCAATATCACTTTCCTCACTATCTTCGCCTCTTGCATAAGAGCCAAAAAGAATTATCAAGGGATTATGAAATTCCTCCTTTAAATACTTGATAAGTCCTGAAAGAAAAAGCTGTTTTATGTTATAAAGTTTTTTTTCTAATAGAAAGTTTTCGTTTATTCTGTCAGCAGTGTAGAAAACGATTCCAGATGTTTTTATTGTTCTAAGTATGCCTTCATTTTTTAGTTCCTTACAATATCTTATAACAGAAGGCAAAGGCAGGTCCAATGTTTTTTCAATTTGTCTCACTCTAAGTCTTTCAGTTGGATTTACAAAAAAATACTCTTTAATTTTTTCTTTGATATTTTTCCTTTTCATATGATATCTTATGTTATCAAATGATATTTAAAGTTATCAGTTATTTGTTTTAAGATTTAAATCCTTAACCTTGATTTCAGTTATCATAAGTTTAACTGCTGAAAGAATTGAAGCAATCTCTGGGTTTGGAGTGGCGAGAAGAAATTATTTTTTACAACCGATAATAATTAGTTGATGGCTCCCTCAACTTTGCTAACTACTGAATAAACCAAAACTCTTTTAAATAGAATAAAACTCTTTTTCTTAAGATATGCAATGCGTTAAGCATAGCATACTCGAGGTGAATTACATGGCAAGAATGCACTCAAGGAAAAGAGGTAAAAGCGGAAGCACAAAACCAATTATTAAGGATAAGCCTGTTTGGGTTAAGTATTCTAAAAAAGAGATTGAACAAATTATTGTTAAACTTGGCAAAGAAGGATTAACAAGTGCGAAAATAGGATTGAAGTTGCGCGATATTTATGGAATCCCAGATGTAAAAACAATAACAGGAAAAAAAATAACTAAGATTCTTAAAGAAAATAATTTGTTGCCTGAAATTCCTTTTGATTTAATGGATTTAATGAAGAAAGCAGTGAAAATAAGAAAACATCTTGAATTAAATCACAAAGATTTGAAAAATAAGAGAAGTCTTCAACTTACAGAAGCAAAGATTTCAAGATTAAGCAAGTATTATAAAAAAACAGGCAAACTCTCAAAAGATTGGAAGTATAATCCTGAAAAAGCGAAATTACTTGTTGAGTAAGAACCTCCGTAAGAACCTACGGTTCTTACTAACTCCCTCAAGGACTCCAGCAATCAGAACCTACATGTTCCGATACCTCCCTTAAAAGTGTGAAATATTTTTAAATTAAAATAGTGGAAGAGCATTACAATAAACTATATTTAAGCAATTAATTATTTAATAATTTTTTACTATAAATAGTTTAATGAATAAAAAAGATTTAAAAAAAATCAAAGATAAACTTAAAAGTTATTCAAAAAATGATATTGTTTTTTCTAATCATGCTAAACTTCAGATTATACTTAGAGAGGGAAATCAAGAGTTTGTTGTTAGTCAAATTTTAAATCCAAAAAATCTAATTGATGTTGTTGTAGATAAAAAAGAGAACAATTTGAAATATGTGCTTATTTTTAAAATAAGTAATTCAAAAACAATGAAACTTCCAATTATTTTGGATAAAAAAGGCAAGAAAGAGTTATATATTATTACGTATATTATGAGGTATAGAAAGTGGAAAAAAATAATAAGTCCTTTTGGAAAAAGATTGAAAAAAAATTGAGAGGTTATCCCAAATGACAAAATTTTTTGTTTATGATAAAAAAGAAGATATCTTTTTTTTTCATAAGGGGTTACGAACAAACGAAAAATTTAAAGGAAATATTGATATTGGAGACATAATTTTAGATATGTCTACAAAAGGCAGAATAGTTGGAATTGAGATTTTAAATGCTTCTAAATTTTTTAAAGAAGTGGGTATTGGAATTAGTTTTTTAGAGAAAGTAAATTCAAAAAACATAGAGTTAAAATCAAAATTAACTTCTCAAATGATGACAGTTTTTATTATATTTAATGTAAATAAAACTCGTCAAAGCATTCCTATAGCAATGCCTTTGAAAACGCACAATAATTAAAATAGTGGAAGAGCATTACAACAAACTATATTTAAGCAATTAATTATTTTAAAAATACTATGATTAAAAATACTATGAATTTAAATAAAAAATCAAACAATAACAAGCTTAGTCCTTCAAAAATAGTGGAGTATTATAAATGCCCGCGCAAGTACTGGTATAAATACATAAAGAAAATTCCTGAACCAAAAACAGAAGCAACAATAAGAGGGACAATTTTTCATAAAGTTCTTGAAGACTTTTATGATATCATACAACCAAAGAAGTTCAAGGGATTAACTTTTGTTCAAATAAAAGATTTTTTTCAAAATGCTCTTATGGATTTGCTTCAAATAGAATGGAACAAAATTGGCAAGGATTATGAAAACGTTTTTTCATCAGAAGAGAGCAAGGATTACTTGTTTGAGGAAACAAAAGAGTTTCTTGATTTTTATGCTGTAAAAGAAGCATACAAAGTTTATCAATTTCTTAAAAACAATAAACCTGAAGATAAATGGTTTGAACTTAATTTTAATTCAAGATTCAAGCCGAAGTCAAGAGAGGAGTACATATCAACAGAATCTGTTCATGGATACATTGATAAGACAATAAATCTTTTTGGCAAAGGCATAGGCATTGTTGATTATAAAACAAGTAAAACAAATCTCCCTTATTACCTTGATAAATCACACATGATTCAATTAAAAGTGTATGCTTTTTTATATTATAAAGAACATAATGTTTTGCCAACGTACGGCAGCATATATTACGCAAGGGAAGGGGAGACAGTTTATTATGAAGTAAAGAAAGAAGATATTAATGAAGTTGAACGAATGATTAAAGAAATTCTTAATAAAGAAGAAAAAATTGAGAATTTTCCGAAAAAACCTAGTAAATTATGTGATTTTTGCTTTTATAAAGAAATGTGTGATGCTGAAAAAAATTAACAGAATTTTAAAGAAAAAAAAAATTTTAAAAAAACAATTTTTCAAAGGAAAAACCTTATAAAATAATAAATAAGAATTACAAAGAGTAGATTATAAATGATAAGGTGTTAAAAAAATGCCTAAAAAAACAAGAAAAACAGTGATTAAGAAAAAAGAAAAAAAATGGTTTAAAGTATTTGCTCCAGCACTTCTTGGTGAAGCAGAGGTTGGAAGAACATTAGGTATTGATAAAAAACATATTCTAAATAGAACGATTAAAACAAGTTTGGGTTTAATAATGGGTGAACCATCAAAACATAAAATACTCATTACCTTAAAAATAAAAGAAATTAATGAGAACAAAGCAATAACTGAATTAGTTAAATACAGATTAGACCCTGTTTATAAGAAAAGAATGGTAAGAAGAAATACTTCTTTAATTTTGAACAATCAGAAACTTTTAACAAAAGACGGTAAGAACATTATAATTCAAAGTTTTTTAATCACTTCTTTCAGAGCAAAGGGAAAGCAAAAGAAGGATTTGAGAAAAGCTCTTAATGAAGAAGTAAAAGAACTTGTTAGAGAAAACACTTTTAATGATTTAATTCTTAAAACAATAAACAAGAAAATTCAAAATAATTTGAAAAATAAAATAAAAAAAGTTTATCCCCTGAATTATGCAGAAATTGATAAAATTGTTTTAAAATAATAAAAGGTGAATTTTAATGATTCTTAAAATTGTGGAATTCTTACTTGAACTTTTAGATTATTTTTTTTAATAAATTTTAGTTTTCTTTAAAGAACATATTATCTTTTCTATCCGTGAGTAAAGTAACTCTTGAATCCTTTTTTTCTAATTTTAATGGATAATTCAATCCTAATTTTTTTAATTCATTGCTTAAAGCAATACTGAATTCTTTTACGTCCTTATGAGAAGGCATGTTCTCATAAACCGTTCTTTCTCTGCTATTACCAACCCTCACATATGCTTTGCATTCAATAAACCATGGTTTCGCTAAAGATATTAATCTCGCATACTTTTCTGCACATTCTTTTAATCTGACATCAACAAACATATTAAGATTCTTAACTAAAGTTAATCTTATCACACTCCTAACTTCAGGATGTTTTCCCAAAATTTTAAGTGTTTTTTTAATTAGTTTAAAACCATTATGCACTAAGGGATTGCATGTTCTCAAATACATTTTTTCATCGCATGCAGGAAGAGTTATGTATAATTGCGAAGGTCTTGCATCATTAATTAATTTTTGAATCATATTCGGGTTTGTCCCGTTTGACACTAAAAAAGTTTTTACATTCCTTGATTTAAATTCTTCAATTAATTCTGGTAGAAAAGGATAAAGCGTTGGTTCTCCGCTTAAACTTATTGCAGCAAGAGAAGGATTGAGTGCTTCTTCAAATTTTTTTTGATTTGTTTTTGGATTGCCTTTAAATCCTTGAATCAATCTTCTTTGTGCGCTTATCATTTCATTAACAAGTTCTTTAACAACTTCTCTTGAAGTAAGACCTTTTTCTTTAGCATTCATAACAAACTTTTTTGAATTCATATCAGTGAATTGCGTTGGCCGCCAACAAAACACGCATTTATGCGAGCAAGTGTTTATGCAAGGAGCACATTGCAGGCAACGATGACTTTTCACTCCATAGAATTCTTGTTTATAACAATGACCTTCATCTTTCAAACTTTTTTTTAACCACGTGCATAATTTTACTCCGCCTTCAAGCCCTGCAAGAGCATAACCTTGTTTTCTTAAAAGAAGTTCCACATCCTTATTCATTTAGTAATAATTATTTAATTTTATTTTAAAAAAGTATTTGTTTGAGAAAATCATATTTATTAATAAATTTTAATTAATAATTGGTGATGAATATGGGTTTGTTTGGGAAAAAGAAAAAAGGGTTGAGAGTTGATGAGGATAACAAAAGACTTTGGAGAGAAATAATTAGTCGTTTGCTTGGAGAACTTGACAGGTTGGAACAAATAAAGGAAGTAAAAAATAGAAAAGAATATGATAACATGCTTGAATTGCTTTTGCAAATAACATATATGCAGGAAAGCATTTTAGATGAATTAAAAGATTTGGAAGCAGAAAACGTGCAAGGAGAACTAAGTAGTAGAGCAAAGCAATTAAAAAAAGCTTTTAAAAGTTGCAAGAACAAAGTTGATGATCTTTAAGAGTGCGACTGCCGGGACTTGAACCCGGGTCACCAGATTGGCAATCTGATATCCTAACCACTAGACGACAGTCGCTTTTAATACTTAGTTCTAATTAAGTTAATATTTTGATTTGTTTTTTAAATATTGTGTTTGTTTGAAAACCAACCCAAAAGATTTAAATTATAAAATCATTCACTAACATTTATGAAAAAAAATAATGATTTCACTTGGAAACCTTTTTTATTAGGTGTTTTATCTGTTGCTTTAGTTTTTGGAATATGGCAAGCAGGAAAATACGGCATAAATAAAATAAATGCTTTTGTTACAGCAAGAGACTATCAAAAAGTCAAGGAATGCATAAGCTTCACAACTGACTGCAAAGGTTTTGAAGTTGTTAATTCACAACTTCCTTTAATTGGCGGAAACCCAATTATTAACAGTACTGGAAACGGGTATGTTACATGGGCGGATCTTGGATGCCCAATCACAGGATGCTATGCATACAGGGAAGTTAAAGTTAAGAAGAATGTTTCGAATGGAACAATAGAAGCTAATCAAACATTAATTAATCAGCTTTTAGCACAGGTCTTGCCTAAAGCAAATAATGGGAACACTACTTTAACAGTAAATGCCACAGATTAAAAATTACTTTTTTTTAATTTTCTATTTATTTAACCTTTTACACTTGTTAGATATGAGTATTAATAATATTTATTAATGTGTTTGTGCTATTAATCATTTAGAATGAACAAGAAACAATTACTCTTAAGTATTCTATTAGCATTATCTTTAAACGTGATTCTTGCTGCAGAACAATTTCATCCTGCAAGCGAAGTAACTTCAGGCACGTTTGGCACGGGTGATTATGTTTTTCCAAATAATTTGTTTATAAACAATGATTTAACAATTTCTGGAACTATTAGTGGAACTGATTTGAACATTAGTTGGACAAATCTTACAAATTATCCTTCTTCATGCCCGTCTGGCCAATTTGTTCAAGGAATAGGTGATGCTTTAATTTGCGCTTCAGACTCTGATACAACTTATACTGCGGGTAATGGGTTAATATTAACTGGTAATCAATTTAATCTTAGTTCTGGCGTTGCTGGTGATGGTTTAACATACACGAACGGAGTTTTAAGTATTGGTGCGGGAACAGGGGTTACTGTTGCTGCTGACACTATAAGCATAGGACAAAGTGTTGGCGTAACTGATTCTCCTACTTTCGCTGGCTTAACACTCACAGGATTAAATGGGGTTCTTAAAGCAAGTAGTGGTGTGATATATGGTAGTGCAACAACCGATGATTTAACTGAGGGAACAACAAATTTATTTTATTCGAATGACAGGGTTTCTTCTTACTTATCCTCTAATTCTATTAATGTTGGAGGTAATCTGACAGTTTCAGGCGTAGGAAACTCCACTTTTGCTGGTGGTGTTAATGTTACTAACGGTATTTGGATGGAGAATAATAAGTACGTTGCTACTCAGGATTGGGTTAACACTCAATTAGCTTCTTATGGTAATGGTGATATTACTGGGGTTACAGCTGGTGATGGATTAACGGGTGGCGGTGATTCCGGTGACGTGACTTTGAGTTTGGATTCTAGTTATAGTCCTACTTTCGCTGGACTGACATTAAACGGGCAATTAACAATGAGTGATAATTATATTGAAAATCCTAAAATACTGCTTAAAGATAGTAGTGATAACACTATTTTAACATTTAGAAGAAGTGGGACAACTAATTCAAATATTTATTTTGAGACCACTGCAAATAGCGGTGCAATGATTTTTGGCTCAGCAACGTACCCAATCACATCATCTTTTTATGATGAAATAAAAGTTGTTGGTTCTACAACCACTACTACTATTAATGGCAATCAATTAATTTTTAACAGAGAAGGAAATTCTTATATTGACCAGAAAGGTAGTGGCGGGAGTCTTGTTTTCAGGACTAAAGCTTCTGATGGAACCACAGATACTAATAGATTAATTATTGGTAGTGGTGATACAGCCACCATTTCTTTTAAGAATAGCGATGTTTCAATTGATGGTGATTTAACTATTAACGAGTTTGTTGATGTTGATTTAACAACTGGTAGTAGGGCTGTAAGAGGATTACGATTGTATTATCAAACAGGTGCTACAAGTGCTGACTTAACATATTTTGATGTTGGTTTCCATGTTGCTGGTGATTACTGGGAGATTAATCAATGGCCTGCTGGTGATGGAGTTAAGAAAGCAATTAGGATTAGTGCGAGCGGAAGTAATGATATTCTAATAGCAAGCACAGGAGAAATAAGTATGGCTAAATCATTAACTATTGCTGATGACTTAACTGTTAGTGGTTCTGGTATGAGTAGTTTTGCTGGTGGTTTGAACGTGACTGGTTTGGCTTATATGAATGATAGTAAGTTAATCGCGACTCAGGATTGGGTTGATGCTCAATTAGCGGGTAGTGGTTTTGGTGATATTACTGGGGTTACAGCTGGTGATGGTTTGAGTGGTGGTGGTGATTCCGGTGACGTGACTTTGAGTTTGGATTCTAGTTATAGTCCTACTTTCGCTGGACTAAACATTACTGGTGATATTACTGCTTATGACTTAACAGTTAGTGGTGGTGATATTATTGTAAATACTGCTGGCAATTCAATTAGTGAGAGTGCTAAAATTGTATTAAATAATAGGGTTAAACTTGCATATAATGGCACAACTCAAAGAGTTGAATTTACTGATAACGGAGCAGGAAAATCATTACATACAAGCTTTATAAAAATGTATTTAAGTAATGATGTTGATATTTATGGTGATTTAACTGTTAGTGGTTCTGGCACGAGTAGTTTCGCTGGTAATGTTGGTATTGGTACGAGCAGTCCATCAGCAAAACTTAATATAGTATCAGATTTACCTGGGGCTTCAACATGGAATGAAGCAGGTATTCTAATTGATAATATTGGTTCTACTTCTCTTGGTGAAAGTGCTATTGGATTTCACTTAAATGATGATTCTAATTATTGGATTATAGGTCAAAATCAAGCAAAAAACCGCCTCAGTTTTGCTTACGGAACAGACTTCACTGATGCCAGCACTCAATTAACAATTCAAAATAATAACTTATATGTTGGTGGAACAGCAACAAATTATGATGGAACCGTTTATGCAGGAGGATTGTATGTTAGTGGTGATACTGTTTCTTTAGGCGGTGATGTTAGTACTACTATTTCTTTTGGTGGTAGTGGTACTGGTGATAGTAATAATTTGAATATTGGTAAGGGTTATGATACTAGTTCTTACATTAATTTTGTAAGAGCAGGAACAATAGATACTCGTATTTATAGTGATGCGAGTGAGCACTTAATTTTTGAAACAGATGTTAGTGGAACATTAAGTGATAATGATTTCATTTTCAAGAACGCAGGAACTGAGTTAATGAGAATAGATGATTCTGGTAACGTTGGTATTGGCACAACAAGTCCTGGTGCTCTTCTTCATTTGAAGGATAGCTCAGTTGATTCGCAGCCTGCGATTAAGATTGAGAATGATGCTGAAGCATGGACTTTAAGTGTTAATGGAAGTATGAGTG
>Ga0190313_1000128_pt1 | contig 49250 bp, 58 predicted proteins | sample 4870071011_MG_FD_169989 | JGI IMG/M metagenome (GOLD analysis project Ga0190313, IMG submission 169989) | Hydrothermal vent sediment bacterial communities from Southern Trench, Guaymas Basin, Mexico - 4870-07-10-11_MG | ecosystem: Environmental > Aquatic > Marine > Hydrothermal vents > Sediment ... | reverse complement strand
AGTGAGTTTTATGATGGTTTTAGGGCTTATACGTCTCATAGCGAGGGAGATTATATCATCTCCCTCGTTTTATTTTCTATACCTACCTCATTATTTTTGATACAGCCCCAGAGTAAACGCATAAAAGTTGATCACCCCCATGGGGCTTGTGAAATAACTTGTAGAATAAGCTGTCTGTCTACCCTTTCAAATGTGGTTTTTTGGCTGGTAGCGGGGGTGGGATTTGAACCCACGACCTTTGGGTTATGAGCCCAACGAGCTACCTGACTGCTCCACCCCGCACCACATAATTCACTTCTTGGTGCCGGGGATCGGAGTCGAACCGACACGGGGGTTTAACCCCCAGCGGATTTTAAGTCCGCTGCGTCTGCCAATTCCGCCACCCCGGCGCGTCTTATAATATTATCACCAAGTCTTCGCCATGTCAAGTTAAATAAGGGTAAAAATATTTTATTTTCACCTACATCATTGCCGACGAAATCAAAATCAGAGTATGGTATGCTCCCCAAATATCAAGGGTTTCTCGTTTTTTAACACCTCTTGATGTTCAACGAGGCCTATAAAGATGGTATGATCACCAGCTTCGCACTTTCCTGTAATTTTACACTCAAGGTATGCTATCGTTCCTTCAGGAATAGGGTATCCTCCTTTGCTCATTCGATACTTGAATTTTTTGAACTTGTCAGCGCTTCTTCCCGATACCGTTCCAAAGTATTCTGCTGCCTTCCTTCCTTCTTTTCCCATGATACAAACGGCGAATCCATGAGACTTCAAAAGCAATTCGTGGGAATATCTTGTCTTTCCAACTGAAATAGCAACCATGGGAGGATCCCATGAAACCCTTGTGAGCCAGGCGACAGTTATACCATTCATCCTTCCATCAACGTTCATCGTGACTATCGTCGTACTGGTGTAAAGTTTCCCAAGAGCATCCATGTTGTCCCCTCCTCACTCTCTCAGATGAAAAGTTAAAAATTTCCCAATCATCTCCACGCTAATTACACCAGCCTCAATTATTTTAACGAAAATATGATAAATAGTGTCAAAATTTTTGTTGACAAGATGGTATAGAATGAGATATAATTTAGATGGACCTAATTAAAATCAGGAGGTATTAGAATATGAGTGAATTACTGTCAAATCTGCAATACAAGAAAGAAAAACTGAAAAAGCTCCTGAAAGATCTTCACGAGGGAAAAGATGTGGAAATTTTAAAAGAAGAATTCAAAGAAGTCTTGAAAAACATATCACCAATCGAGATACCTTTGGTAGAACAGGAGTTACTGAAAGAAGGAATATCCGCGAAAAACATCGCTAAAATGTGTGATCTTCATGTTGAGGTGTTTCGTGAGAGTTTGGAAAAAAGTTTAAACATCAATGAAATTCCACAAGATCATCCTCTTCACACGTTGATTCTGGAAAACAGAAATATCATGAAAGATGCCGAGGTTCTCTCAATATATGCTAGATCCATCGAAAATTCCCTGGAGAACATAAGAATACTCTTAAAGGAATTATCACAAATAGGTAGAACACATTACAACCGTGAAGAGATGCTGATATTTCCCTATCTTGAGAGAAGAGGTATAACCGCTGTTCCTACAGTTTTATGGACCAAGCACGATGAGATAAGGTACAAGATAAAGTATCTGAATGAATTACTTGAGGAGTCCGAAAATCCAGACTTGGAGTCTCTCAAAGAACAAGCATTGAAACTCTCACAGCTTCTCAGCGATATGGTTTACAGAGAAAACAACATACTCTATCCAACTCTCCATATTCTTTTAAGTGAAAGTGAATGGAGAGCGATAAAAGAACAGGAAGAGCTGTTTGGGTACTATAAAATAACCCCTGGAAACGATTGGAGACCAAGTGAAAAACCAGTTCATCCCTTTGAAATCGATCCTAACGTATCACCGGAAAAACTCATGAACCTTCCGCAGAGTCTGAAAAACGTGGTAAATGGGAGATTGAAGCCTGATGAGTCACGCTTTGTGAGAGAAAACGATTTAAAACTCGATGAAGGTTATCTGTCTTTAGAAGAGGTAAGCGCCATATTCAAAACAATCCCTGTGGATGTGACATTTATAGATAAAGATGATAGGGTGAGATTTTTCAGTGGAGGAGAGAGAGTTTTTCCAAGGACACCTTCCGTCTTGGGAAGACCCGTTCAGATGTGTCATCCTCCTCGAAGTGTCCATATAGTGAACAAGATATTGAAAGCTTTCAAAAGTGGTAGGAGAAGTTCTGCAGAATTCTGGATAAACATGGGAGGAAAATTGATTTACATAAGGTATATCCCGGTTTTCGACAGCAGGGGTAATTACCTCGGAACAGTGGAGGTTACCCAAGATGTGAGTTCCATGAAAAAACTTGAAGGGGAAAAGAGACTTCTCGACTGGGAAGATTGATATCAATGCTCTTTTTTCACCTTATCAATCACGTACTCGACAACGTAATCCAGATCTATCTCTATCTGGTATCCTGTTTCCATATCCCTCATTATGACGATGTTCCTGTTGAGTTCATTCTCTCCAAGTATCAGGCTTATGTACGAAGAGACCCTATCAGCGTGTTTCAACTGACCCCTTAGATTTCTCTCCATAACGTCCATATCAACGTTTATCCCAGCATTTCTTATCTCCTCTGCGAGTTTAAAAGCTTTTTCGTAAGCTTTTCGACCCAGAACGGCAAAGTAAACTTCGTGAGGATTTTCCCTTTCTACCCTCACCTTTTCTTCCTTCATCGCTAAGATGATCCTCTCAATTCCTGAAGCGAACCCTAAAGCTGGTATCTGAGGCCCTCCCATATCTTCAAACAGCCTATCGTATCTTCCACCACCCCCTAGGGAGTCCTGAGCTCCTAAAAGCTCATGTCTCACTTCGAAAACGGTTCTAGTGTAATAATCCAGTCCTCTTACGAGTTTATGCTCCTCCTCAAAATCGATGCCCACTATCTTCAGATACCTTTTAACTGTCTCATAATGCTTCTTACATTCATCACACAGATAATCCACACTTTTCGGTGCTTTCTCGGCGAGTTCAACATCGACCTTACAATCCAAAAGTCTCAATATGTTCGTGTTGTACCTTCTTTTACAATCATCGCAGAGTTCATCGTAGTGCTCGGAGTAGTAATTCTTTAAAGCGTTTCTGTAATTCACACGGCATTTTGGACAACCTATGCTGTTGAGAACTATTTTGAATCTGTAAAGTCCCAGAGATTTTAGAAACCTGTTCACCATGGATATGATTTCAACATCTGCGAGAGGAGAAGATGAACCTATGAGCTCGAATCCAAACTGGTGAAACTGCCTCATCCTCCCAAGTTGTGGTTTTTCGTACCTGAACATTGGACCTATATAGAAGAACCTTTGAGGGAATCCCTTGTTTATCATGGCGTTTTCAAGAAAAGCTCTCACAACAGGAGCGGTTCCTTCAGGCCTCAACGTTATACTCCTTCCTCCCCTATCCTCGAAGGTATACATCTCTTTCTGAACGATATCGGTTTCCTCTCCAACACTTCTCACAAAGAGCTCCGTTGGCTCTATTACAGGGGTCCTTATCTCCTCGTATCCATAACGCATCGAGACTTCTCGTGCTGTTTTCTCTATTTTGTACCAATACCAGATATCATCACCCCATATATCCAAGGTACCTTTTATCCTCTTGTACAACCTCCTTCACCTCCGTGAACTACTTATGAGTATCCTGAGATCTTTTATGATACGCATGATGGCATAGAGTATGACGATGAATTCCAGTCTTCCCAAGAACATCCCTATCGTCAAGGTCCATATAACCCCCAATGGATCATCGGGGGCAGTGAGACCTATTGATAATCCCACACCGTTCATAGCTGATGAGAATTCGAACATCGAATCTGAAAGGGAATACCCATACGAGAGCAATATGAAGACTCCTATAAAGTATGCTACAAAGTATATGCCAAAGAAGACCAGCATGTCTTTCACCATGGATGGATTGATATACCTCACATTTTCACCCTTCCACACCTCTATCTTTCTCACGATGCGTTTGGGATTCACGAAATCCACGATAGTGTAGAATATGACCTTCCCCAGGACGAACAACCTGAATTGTTTCAAACCACCTGCTGTCGAATCCATCATTCCTCCAAGCATCATAAGGACTGTGAGAACAAAAAGTCCCAGAGGAAATACATGCCACTCTGAAAGGTTGACTGTTGAAAATCCCGTTCCGGTTATGGCTGATACTATCTGAAAGAGTGTCTTTCTGAAACCTTCACTTGGTGATTTGTAGAGTACACCTATGGTTTGTGGGAAAACAAGGAGCGTCATCAGAAAGGCTGTGGAAAATAGTAGCCATGGTTCCCCATTTTTGAGAAACGCCTTTATGTTTCCCTTCCAGAGAGTATAGTGTATTCCAAAACCAGTTGCACCGAGAAACATCAGAAAGATCGTCACCACTTCGATTTTAAGGTTGTTGAATTCACCGATACTTCCGTTCCTCGTGGAAAATCCTCCTGTTGCAAGAGCCGTTAGAGAATGGTTGAAAGCGTCAAAAGGAGGCATACCAGATATCCACAGGGCGAAAAATCCGAAAACAGCGTAGGTTGTGTATATTATCATCATTATCTTTGCCGATTGCTTTATGTTCGGAAGGATGTTATCCACTCTTCCTTCCGCGGAGTACAACCCTATTCCCAAGGGACCTATCAAAGTCGCCAACATGATGATCGCAAAACCTGCTCCACCTATGAACTGCATCGTGCTTCTCCACACCAGGAATATTCTCGGTATCTTTGTCACATCAGTTATCATCGTAAGGCCAGTTGTTGTCCAACCGCTGGTCGCTTCAAAAACCGCCTGGGAGAAATTGAGAATTTTCATGAAGATAAAAGGAAGGGCTGAGAAGAAAATGGCAAATATCCATGAAAAGAGAACGATGACGGCACCTTCCTGAACGGTTATTACATGCGATTCTTTTATGCCAGAAACCAGCTTCATGGCTATCCCGAATATAAAGGAAAGCACAGCTGATTCGACGAACCCAAGAGCGTAATGAATTTCTTCAGGATAGAATATCAAAAACACAAGGGGAAAAAGGAGAATCGCAGAAAACCAAGTAAAAAGAGTTCCGACGTTCCAGAGAACTATGCGGAACCTCCTCACAACAACCGAAAGATAATCACTCATCTCCCGTTTCCACCTACCAGAACCTTGACGACATCCTTCTTAACATCGGGAGATGCTATTATAAACAGTTTATCACCGAGCCTGATCTCTGTTTCTCCCCTTGGAACCACCAAAACTCCTCCCCTAAGAATTGCTCCCACTATGCTTTCTTCTGGAAGGGCTATATCTTTGAGCTTTTTTCCAAGAGATGGGGAGTCATTCGTAATCTCAAGTGTTAAAAAAGAAATTCCCTTCTCTACGGGAAATCTCTTTTCCATCTCTTCAGGAAACATCAGGTTCTCTATGGTCGTTGTTATCATACTTGTCAGGTTCAAAACGACGTTTATTCCTAGCTTCTGGAATATTTCAACATTCTCAGGATCGTTCACAAGTGAGACAATCCTTTCAACCCCAAAAAGGTTTTTAGCAAGTTGTGAGATTATCAGGTTATCATGATCTCTAGGAGTCAGAATAACGACCACATCGTTCCTCATGAGTTCTGCTTCTTCCAAGATGTATCTTCTGCTTCCATCACCGTTTATGACGATCGCCCTCAACTTTTTCGCAAGTTCTTGGCAAAAAACAGGATCCTTGTTTATTATCATAACTTTATATCCTTTCGATATTAACGACCTTGCAAGGTAATAAGCTGTCTTCTCTCCTCCTATTATCACAACCTTCATTGGATCACTCCCCAAGAAGGAGCCCTTTCAAGGATTCTACCATCAAAAGAATAGGGCATATCGCATCTATTCCAAATTCTTGAAAAACGGGAAGATTGTCCGGATCGTAAACCCTTGAAACGACTCTCTTGACACCAAAGACATGTTTCGCCACCATGGATATCATGAAGTTCGTGTTGTCATCAGTCGTGAGTGAAAAGAGAACATCTGCTCTGTCAACCTTGGCCGCCTTTAAATTCTCCACCTCTGTTGCATCTCCTAATATGGTGAAACCGGAAAACTCAGGGGAGAGCATATCAAAAGCTTTTTCATCCTTATCGATTACAACAACATTATGTCCTTCCGATGAGGCGTAATTTGCTATGATCGATCCCATTTTCCCGCACCCAACGACTATGACGTAAAGTATTTTAGTTTTCTTCTTCATACTTCTTCAGTTCCTCCCTGGCGGGGTGGTAATTTCCATCGAGGGTTAAAGCCGCTTTTAGATGCTTCAAAGCAAGGTCCTTGTTACCTCTTGAGGAGAGTATCAGAGAGTAAAGGTAATGGGGAATTGGAGAGGAGGGCACCAAAGAGAACATCTTCCTAACAATTTTCTCGGATTCGTCGTATTTTCCTTTTTCCATGAGACTCTTCGCGATTCTTTCCATCTTGCTGAAAGTCATTTTTTCCATCTCGAGGACACCTTTTATTTTCTCTAAAAGCTCTTCTGGAGAGAAGGGTTTTGAGAGAAAATCAACAGCTCCATTTTTCATAGCTTCCACAATGGCTTCCGGAGTTGCTATAGCGCTGATCACTATAGCAGGTACTTCCATTCCCTCTTCTTGGAGTTTTTTGAGAAGATCAATACCTGATATTCCGGGAAGCTTCAAATCCAAAGTTAAAATATTGAATCTTTCCCTGTTCAAAAGCTCCTGGGCTTCTTCGCCAGATGAGACTGCAACCACTTCGTAACCTTCGTCTTCTAGGACTTTCCTCATGAGGTTTCTCACGTTCTTTTCATCATCCACACAAAGGACTTTGGCCACAAGGAGCACCTCCTGATATATCATATCACAACCAGTATACCTTTTTCCTGAAAAACCATCCCCAGATCGCTCCTACAACGAACCCCCCAACATGTGCCCACCAAGCCACACCGGAATACATGGTAGAAGAACTCAAACCGTTCACAAGTTGAAGTATAAACCATATGAACAGGAAAAAGTAAGCTGGAATTTCTACCAGGGAGAAAAAGAAGATCAGGGGAAGGAGTGTCACAATCCTTGAGTACGGAAACAAAACGAAGTAACTTCCCATTACTGCGGATATCGCACCGGAAGCACCAACCATCGGCACTGTGGAATGTACGTTGAGAATGAAGTGAAAGAGTGATGCCAAGATACCACTGCTTATATAGAAAATGGCGAACCTAGCGTGCCCCATTATATCTTCCACGTTATCACCAAAGATCCACAGAAACCACATGTTACCCAGTATATGAAGGAAACTCCCGTGAATGAACATATGAGATATGAATGGCAGAAAAGATGGCTCAAGCCCTGTCATAGCTTGAAATTGTTTCACAGTGTATCTTGCAGGTACAAGACCATAAAGGTAGAAGAAAACTCTCATACCATGTGAACCCAAGGTTAACTCATAGACATAAACGATGACGTTTATGAGTATGATACACCACATGACATAAGGTTTTCTCCTGCTTGGGAGGATATCGTATAGAGGAATCACATCGATCCCCCCTATTTTTTTCTCAATGAAAAGCTACGTACACATGTTTATGATATCATTCTACTGAAAAATCGAACAGAATACCAAGAGGGGGTGCGAGGTTTTGAAGTTTTACATCACCACTCCTATTTATTATGTTAACTCAGAACCTCATATAGGAAGTGCCTATACGACGATCATAGCCGATATCATCGCTAGATACAAGAGGTTCATGGGGTACGAAGTTTTCTTTCTCACAGGAACCGACGAGCATGGTCAGAAGATATTACAAGCGGCTCGTGAAGCCGGAAAAGATCCTCAGGAGTTTTGTGATGAACTTGCGGAAAAATTCAAGAAACTCTGGAAAGATTTGAAGATAACCAACGATTACTTCATAAGGACGACAGACGATTCTCACATGAAAACGGTTCAGTACTTCGTGAGGAAAATGGTAGAAAATGGTGATATTTACAAAGGAAGATACGAAGGATGGTACTGCGTTCCATGTGAGACTTTTTGGAAAGAAAATGAGGTTGAAACACGAGATGGTGGGAAGATATGTCCTCAGTGTAAAAGACCCGTCAAATGGGTCAGTGAGGAGAACTACTTTTTCAAGTTGTCGAAGTACAGAGACGTCTTGCTTGATATTTTCAACAGCGATCCTGAATTCGTGGAACCGGATTTTAGAAGAAATGAAATGTTGAGGATACTAGAAGGGGGATTGGAGGATTTAAGTATAACAAGGACCACCTTCAAATGGGGTGTCCCCATGCCAGGCGATCCGGATCACGTCATATACGTGTGGGTAGATGCATTGATAAACTACGTATCAGCGATAGGTTATCCTGACGATATGGAGAGATTCGAGAAATTCTGGCCGGCGGATGTTCATTTGATAGGGAAAGAAATAAATAGGTTCCACTCGATAATATGGCCTGCCATGCTTCTTTCGGTTGGTTTGGAGCCTCCCAAGAAGATCTTCGCTCATGGGTGGTTAACTGTCAACGGTCAGAAGATATCAAAATCTCTAGGCAATGCTATAGACCCCAGAGCATTCGTGGAAAGATACGGAAACGATGTCATCAGGTACTATCTTGTTAGGGACATAGTTTTTGGGAAAGATGGAGATTTTTCAGAGGAAAATCTGGTTAAAAGGTTGAACGCGGATCTCGCCAATGATTACGGGAATCTCCTTCACAGAACGACAGCTATGGTAAAAAAGCACTTCAATTCGAAGGTTCCAAAACCAGGTGCACTTCAGAGTGTTGATAATTGGCTTTTGGAAAGATACGATGATACTCTGAAAGATTTCATTTCGCTCATGGATTCATACAGGTTAACAGAAGCACTGGAAAAGGTTTGGGCTTTCATAGCTGACGTAAATAAGTATTTCGATGAAACAAAACCTTGGGTTCTAGCAAAAGAAGGGAACATGAAAAGACTGGGGACGGTTCTTTACAACACGCTGGAAGCGCTCTTGAAGGTTTCTCTCATGGTGCTTCCTATCATGCCTGATACCTCCAGAGAGGTCCTCAAAAGGATTGGTTTCCATGAAAATGAAAACAGAGAACACCTAGAAATATGGGGAATATTGAAATCTGGTTCTCCTGTTGCGCATGGTAAACCTTTGTTTGAAAAAATAGATCTTGAAAAATTCGAAAAGGTGGTGAGAACAGTGAGTGTGGAGAAAGGAGCGAATGTGATAACAATAGAAGATTTTTCAAAAGTGGATCTAAGAGTTGCGAAGATACTGATGGCTGAGAGAATACCGAAATCGAAAAAACTCATTAGACTGGAGATAGACCTTGGGAGCCTTGGAAAAAGACAGATAGTTGCTGGTATAGCGGAATTTTACAAACCAGAAGATCTAGTTGGGAAACTCATAGTGGTGGTTGCGAATCTGAAACCAGCGAAATTGATGGGATACGAATCTCAAGGGATGCTTTTAGCAGCTCAATTCGGAGATGATTTGAAATTGATAACAATCGATGGTGATATAACACCGGGAGCAAAGGTCTCCTGAATAAGAAGGTGATGAAATGGCTGAAGTGGTTATAAACAAACCCATAGAGGATGAACTCGTCGAATCGTATCTTACGTATTCGATGAGTGTCATAGTTGGAAGAGCCATCCCTGATGTTAGAGATGGTTTGAAACCCGTTCAAAGAAGAATACTTTACGGTATGATGGAGCTTGGATTGTCCCACAAATCGTCTTTTAAGAAGAGCGCTAGAATCGTTGGAGAAGTCATGGGAAAGTATCATCCCCATGGTGATGCCCCAGTCTATGAAGCCCTCGTCAGAATGGCTCAATCCTTTTCGACGAGATATCCCCTGGTTGATGGTCAGGGGAATTTCGGCTCGATAGATAGAGATCCACCAGCTGCAATGAGGTATACCGAAGCCCGATTGACCAGGATAGCAGAAGAGATGCTGGAGGATATAGATAAAGAAACCGTCGACATGATACCGAACTTCGATGGTAGCCTGTTTGAGCCGACGGTTCTTCCATCAAAATTTCCGAATCTACTCGCAAATGGATCTTCAGGTATAGCTGTAGGTATGACAACGAATATTCCTTCTCACAACCTGAAGGAGCTTATATCCGCCCTCATCCTTCTGATAAAGAAACCGGATGCTACGATTGAGGAGATCATGAAATACTTGAAAGGCCCGGACTTCCCAACAGGTGGAGTGGTGATAAACGCATCGAACCTGTTGAAGATATACTCTACAGGGAAAGGTTCAATCGTTATAAGAGGGAAGGTACATGTTGAAGAGGGAAAGAGGGATAAGAAGATAGTCATAACGGAAATACCCTACATGGTTAGTAAAGCTGGTTTGATAGAGCAGATAGCAAAATACGCTCAAAATAATGAAAACGTCCCTATAAGAAACGTCCGGGATGAATCGGATAAAAGAGGTATCAGAATCGTGATAGAAATACCGAAGAATATAGATGAAAACATTGTTTTGAACAATTTGTATAAGCACACGTCGCTTCAGGATACTTACAACGTTCAGATGCTTGTAATAGATGAGAGAAAAAGGCCAAGACTCATGAATATAAAAGAACTTTTGAACGCTTTCATAAACCATAGATTCCAGATAATCAGAAGAAGAGCAGAATACGAGTATAGAACTTACTCCAAGAGAGCTCATATTCTGGAAGGTCTTATGAAAGCATCCAGAGCGATAGGAACCGTCGTAGATATCGTTAGAACCAGCAGAACAGTAGAGGAGGCTAAAAAGGAGTTGATGGATGTTCTGGAAGTTACAGACGCTCAGGCAGATGCTATTCTGGACATGAGACTTTCACGTCTAACATCATTGGAGTTTGAAAAACTTCAGAAGGAGTATAGAGACCTTATAAATAGAATTGAGGAAGTGAAAGAAATTCTGGAAAAAGATGAGAGAGTGTACGACGTTATGATAAGGGAATTCGAGGAACTGAGTAGAAAATATGGAGACGAAAGAAGGACAGAACTCATGGATCTTGAAGTGAGATCTTACAATCTTGAAGACTTGATAGTTGAAGAAGATGTTGTGATAACCTTGAGCCTCAAAGGATATTTGAAAAGTACACCATTGAAGAATTACAGGCTTCAAAGAAGAGGAGGAAAGGGTGTTATCGGTTCAAAGGTTTCAGAGGATGATGAAATCATGTTCGTCGTTGTGAGCAAAAATAAAGCTTCCACGATCTTCATATCAAATCTCGGCAAGGCCTACATGATAAAAAACTACGAGATAGAGAGTAGCGGAAGAGCTGCCAAAGGGAAGCACATAACAGCTTATCTCAAACTTCAAAATGACGAAAAGATAGTCGCTTTGATTCCCTCAAATGGAGAAATGGGAGATCTCGTGCTTGTTACCAAAAAAGGTAAGATAAAGAGAATGCCTCTTTCCGAATTTGCGAGAGCTTCCACGAAGGGAATAAGAGCTATATCTTACGAGGATGAAGACGACAGAGTTGTAGCAGGAGGTGTTCTGAATAAAGAGAAATCAACGATACTCCTTGCAACGAAGAAGGGATTCATAATAAGATTTTCCGCAAACGACTTGAGAAGGATGGGCAGAAGTGCAATGGGCGTCATCGGTATAAAGCTATCGAAAAACGATGAGGTCGTTGGAATGATAATAGTGTCTGATGAGGAAGGAAGTGTGCTTACAGTTACCAAGAAAGGCTTTGGCAAGAGAACACCTGTCTCCATGTACAGGATTCAAAGAAGGGGTGGAAGAGGTTTAAAGAACATATCTAGCGTTGATAAAGCGGGAGAAGTTGTTGGTATAGAGTTCGTCAAAGGTGATGAAGAACTGATAGTTCTCACAAAGAACGGTATGAGTGTTAGGATACCAGTTTCAGACATAGGTGTTGTGGGTAGGATAACTAAAGGTGTGAAACTCATAGAGCTGGTCGATGATGAAATAGCCCAGATGGCGGTGGTGTCATGAGAAAACAAATAGATCACACAGCGGATCTGGCTTATGAGATAGAATCCCACGATATAATTGGATTGTTGAAAGAGATAATAGGTATTCTCTTTGAACACTATAAACCTGATTTGGGGAATTTCTCAAAGGAGAAAGCTTACAATATCTGTGAACCACTTGAGGATTTCATATTCGACACGGTAAACGATTGGATATTTGAAATTTCTGTGGGGCATTTCCCTCATGATATGATTAAAAAAGATGGGGAAATAGTAGTAAAATTTAAAAAGGTGTTGAGGAGGAAAGGGGAAGAAATAAAAGCTTTAACATATCACCTTCTGAGATTGGAAAAGCGGGGGGAGAAAATTCGCACAAAGGTGGTGTTTGACGTTTGAAAGGGTTAACAAGGCGTCAGGAGGAAATACTCAAGTTCATCGAGGAGTACTATGAGAAGAATGGCTTCCCTCCTTCTATAAGGGATATCTCCAGGAAATTCAAGATAACGCCTCGAGGGGCAGTTATACACCTCGTGGCTTTGGAAAGGAAAGGTTATGTGAAAAGAACGGGAAAGGCAAGGGGAATTAAGCTGGTCTACAGATCCGATGCCATAAAACTCCCGATAGTTGAGAAGATGCCGTTCGATATGCCGGTGAACGCTGTGGAGAACGCTGTGGGATTTCTCTCCGTCCCAAAAGATATGTTGGAACCTGGGTGTGACCATTTTGTTTATAAGGTTAAAGACGATTCTCTTAAGGAAGAGAATGTGATGAAAGGAGACTATTTGGTGGTTAAAAGGCAGCGGAAAGCAGAAAACGGAGATATCGTTATAGTTGTGAGGGAGGGGACGAATTTGGAAGTTTTAAAATACGCGGATGAGGGGAATATTGGAGAGTTAGTTAAAACCGGTGACATAAGAATCGTAGGAAAGGCTATTGGATTGATCAGGCTCTTCTGTTGAGGAGGGGTCAGGATGTATCAATACGAGGAAATAGAAGGTTACGTCATAATAAAACCAAAAGGAGAGCTGGATCTATCCAACGCTTTCAATTTTAAAAAGCAACTTTTGAACGATTTTTTGACTAAGGGAAAAAACAAGTTGATCATAGATCTCTCAGATGTTCATTACATGGACAGTTCGGCACTTGGTGCCATGATAAGTCTCCATAAAAGTTGCAGGCTGAACGGCGGTATGCTGATTCTGATAAAAATGGATAAATCTCTAAAGCGTCTCTTCAAATTAACCCAGCTGGATTCTATCATCCCGATATATGAAAGTCTGGACGAGTTTTTGAAGAACACGGGGGGGTAGAATGTTTCCATACACTTTTGTGGATGATGTCGTGATTTTGAAACCTTCAGGGAGTATAAGTGTAGATAATGCCCATATATTCAAAAGGTGGGTATTTAATGAGTTTTTGAGAAAAGGTTACAGTAAGATTATTTTAGACCTCTCTGATGTCGATAAATTGGATAGTTTTGCCCTCGGAATACTCGTTAGTATACTAAAAAATTCTACATCAGAAGGGGGGGATTTCGTTCTCTGCTCTCCAAACGAGTCCGTGAGAAAAGTATTGGAACTCACATCTCTTGATAAAATTCTGAAGATAGCCGGTACAGTTTCTGAGGCTCTCAGGAAGGTGAGAGAATGAAAATTGCTATAGCATCGGATCATGCTGGTTTTCGCCTCAAGGAAGGTTTGAAGGCGTTTTTTGAAAGGAATAATATCGATTACATAGATTTTGGCACTGATTCAACAGCTTCTGTGGATTACCCTGATTTTGCGAAGAAAGTGGTTGATTGCATAAGGAATGGATGCGCTGATTTTGGTGTTCTAATATGCGGAACCGGGCTTGGTATGTCAATGGCTGCTAACAGGTTCAAAGGAATACGAGCGGCCCTCTGTTTCTTTCCTGAAATGGCACGTCTTGCACGAAAGGATAATAATGCCAACATATTGGTACTTCCTGGAAGATTCATGGGAATTGAACTCGCTGAGTGGGTACTGTCTGCTTTCCTGGAAACAAAATTTGAAGGTGGAAGACACGAGAGGAGAATTAGAAAATTGGAGGATTATGGATCATGAAGATAGTCTATACACCAGAACATAGGATGCACGTTCCGATGAAAGAACTGGATAGAGGAAGATGGATCGAAAATCCTGAAAAACCCGAAAGAATTGAAGCGATCAAGGATATGCTCATACTCAGCGGTTTCGAGGACATATCTCCCCCACTTTCGTTTCCTGACTCCTATGTCTATATGATTCACAGTCCAGAATATGTCGAGTGGCTCAGAAGAAAAAGTGAGGAAATGGCGGAAAACGAAGAATATTTCCCCAAAGTTTTTGGGCATGACATGTGCTTTGATACGGGGACTCCCATAAGTTCATGGACTTTTAAGGCAGCGAGGACTGCTGTTGACGTTGTTTTGACAGCGTCAAAGTATGTCATGAGAGGAGAGAACGTTGTTTACGCTCTTTGCAGGCCTCCAGGACATCATGCAAGTTTTGAGAGCTGCGGAGGATATTGTTATTTCAACAACGTGGCTATCTCTGCATTTTACTTTCTGAAACATGGTTCTTCAAGGATCGGTATTCTGGATCTGGATTTTCACCATGGAAACGGAACACAGGACATATTCTATTTCTCAAAAGAGGTCTTTTACATCTCGATTCACGGTGATCCAAAAGAGTTTTATCCCTGGATTTCAGGATTTCCGTGGGAGGTAGGGGAAGGAGAAGGAGAGGGCTATAACCTAAACCTTCCGCTGAATGAAAGAGCTTCATGGAAAGAGTATTCTAAAGCTCTCGAGAAAGCCATTAACGAGATAAAAGATTTCGAACCTGAAATTCTTCTCATATCCATGGGTTTTGACACACACAAAGAAGATCCCTTAGGGAAATTTGAGCTAGAAGATGAGGATTTCTATAGGATGGGCTACATGATAGCCCAGTTGGATGTGCCCAAATTGGTGGTTCAGGAGGGAGGTTACAATCCTAAAGCCTGTGGTAGGGCAGCCATAAAATTTTTTACGGGGTTATCCAGATAGTATGTTTAGAGAGATCGTTTTCAAGGTATCAGATGAGGTTGAAAGAATAGTGGAACGTATGTATGAAGAGAATTTTTTCACATTTTCCATAGAGGAGGAAGAAGAGGGGACATTTTTGAAAATCTATCTGAATCCCGGAGAAGACATTCCTGATTTTTTGAGAGGAATGAATCTTGAATTCGTTCAGGAAAAAGAAATCCTCCCTAGTGATTGGCTCCCAAAAGATCTTTTGAAGCCTTTTGAAGTGGCGCCAAACCTCGTTGTTGACCCTTCAGATGTATTGGAAGACGAGGAGAGAATTGTCATCAAACTGACACCTGGACTCGCTTTTGGAACTGGATATCATCCCACCACAAGGATGGCTTTATCATTCATTGTGGAGAATATCAAGAATGGTATGACTTTCCTTGATGTTGGGTGTGGAACAGGAATATTGTCAATAGCTGCGAAAAAGCTTGGAGCAGGGAAAGTTTTAGCTGTGGATATAGATCCGCAAGCTGTGGAGATTGCTATCGAAAATGCGCTCAGAAACGACGTTAAAATAGACGTGCTGGAATCCAACCTGCTCGAGAAAGTAAAGGGGAAATACGATATGATAGCAGCCAACATATTGCCAGAGATCTTACTCGAGTTGTTAGAAGATGTTCACAGAGTGTCCCATAACAAGACGATTCTCATATTATCTGGTATAACTGAAGAGAAGGAGAAGATTTTACTTGATAGGGCGAGGTCGAAAGGGTGGACACTTGCAGATAAAAAAGTGGAGGATGATTGGATTTGCTTTCTGATGAAGAGATCGTCGAAAAGCAGCTTGGAAGAAAGGTGAAGAATCTGAGAAGAGTGGTGAAGAGATGTAAATATGGGTACCCAATCGTTGTAGAGAGTTTCCCTCTGAAAGATGGGAAGCCCTTTCCTACTCTATACTGGCTGACATGTATCTTCTTGAGAAGGGAGATATCCAGATTGGAGAGTGAAGGATGGATAAAGAAATTTGAAGATAGGATAAAGAGCGATAAAGAATTCTTCGAAAAAGTGAGAAAAGCTCATGAAGAGGTGAGAAAAAGGAGAGTGAAAATTCTGCCGAAGGAGGTTCAATGGGATGTCCTTATAAAATCTGGAACTGGTGGTATAAAAGATCCCAGAATCGTTAAATGTCTGCATCTTCATACCGCGGATTTTCTGGCGGGGATAGAGAATCCAATAGGCGAGATGGTTTTGAAGATGCTAGAAAAAACCGAATGTGATCCCGATGAGATAATATGCGAAAAGTACAACAAGGGGTGATCGGATTGGTAATCGTGGAGAAGGTTAAGGATATGAAAAAGCTCTCCGAAAAGTATTTGAAAGAGAATAAAACGATAGGATTCGTACCAACCATGGGTTTTCTTCACGAAGGACATCTTTCGCTTGTGAGAAGGGCGCGAGAAGAAAACGATATAGTGGTTGTGAGTATATTCGTAAACCCTACCCAATTTGGTCCCAACGAGGATTATGAAAGTTATCCAAGGGATTTCGAAAGAGATGTGAAGCTTCTGAAGGAATTAAATGTTGATGTTGTGTTCTATCCTTCAGTTGAAGAAATGTATCCAAAGGATTTCTCAACGTATGTCGAGGAAACAAAACTTTCCAGGTATCTTTGTGGAAAATCAAGGCCTGGCCATTTCAGAGGGGTATGTACCATCGTTACGAAGCTTTTCAACATAGTTCGCCCTACCAGAGCGTATTTCGGTCAAAAAGATGCTCAGCAATTCAGAGTCATAAAGAGAATGGTCAGAGATCTGAACATGGATGTTGAACTGGTGGAATGTCCGATAGTGAGAGAACACGACGGTCTTGCTATGAGCTCACGGAACATTTACCTTTCCGATGATGAAAGAGCACAGGCTCTTGCTCTATACAACTCTTTGAAACTAGCTGAGAATCTTATAAAAAGTGGAGAAAGAGATGCAGAGGTTGTAAAGAACGCTATGAAAGAATTCCTCTTCAGGTACGATAAGGTAAAAATAGATTACGTTGAGATAGTTGATGAGGAAACTCTGGAACCTGTAAAACACATTGAAGGGAAAGTGATCGTAGCTATCGCATGCTGGGTTGGAAAAGCCAGATTGATAGATAACGTGATCGTTCAGGGGTGATTCCATGAAGAGATATCTCGTGATATCGGATACCCATATACCAACAAGGCAGAATGAGATACCTGCTATCGTTTTTGAAGAGCTCGAGAACTGTGATGGTATCATAGCCCTCGGTGATTTCGTCGATATAGACACAGTTATGCTTCTCAAAAAGAGCACAAAAAATTTCTACGGAGTTCACGGTAACATGGATTTCCCGGATGTCAAAGATTATCTTCCCTTTTCCACCCTTCTTCAGATTGAAGGGGTAACTCTAGGATTGTGTCATGGATGGGGAGCACCATGGGGTATTAAAAAAAGGATACTATCTCATTTCAAAGAGAAACCCGATGTCATACTTTTCGGTCATACTCATGAATTTGAAGACAACATAGAAAACGGGGTTCGATTCCTAAATCCAGGCGCTGCAACTAAAAGAGGAACATTCGGGATCCTGACGATCGATGGGAGGAATGTGAAATTCGAGCTAAAGAAAATATAGAGAAATTGATAGATGAGATAAGAGAGACGGTGAAGGATGAGAAAGTCATCGTTGCATTTTCGGGAGGCGAGGATAGTTCACTTGCTGCTCTCCTCATGAAAGAAGCTTTGGGAAAGGATAGGGTAGAGCTCGTAACGGTCCATCTTGGAGAATTCACATACACCAGGACAGAAGATATCATCAGAGAATTTTCAAGGAATTACGGCTTTAAACACACCTACATAGATGGTAGTGAGAGACAGAGATCCATATGGAAGCATGGACCGTCATGTAACGCTTGTACCAAACTCGTAAAACTGGGCCTTATAAAGGAGTACGCCAAGGGAAGAATCGTTGTAAGTGGAGCGAACAGATCTGACAGCTGGGGAAAAACCTATTTAAAGTTCCATCAAGGGGTTTATACTCCACTTCTTGAATTCGATAAAAAGGATATAAGAGAAATGTTGGATCACTTTGGTGTTCAGATAAGGAAAATCGGAGAAGCCAGAAATAGAGAAGGTTGTAAGCTGAAGCATCTTCTGAAAATGCTGGTGAAACAAGAATATCACGGACGAGCGGTCTCTGTGGCAAACGAGCTGCTTCTATCCATTCTGGACGAGGAGGGATTCAAAGCAGATTTAGCCAACGTCAAGATAATAGGACCCCTTTCGAAAAATATAGCGCTTGTTAATTTGAAACCTGATCCCCCTGATTTTTTGAAAAACAAAGTGAAAGAAGCTCTGAAGAAGGTGGAAGTGATAGACGAAGTGTTTTTTGTGGATACTCCCATAGAGCTGGACATAGTAGCGAATCCTTCAATATACAGGAATGAATCATCTAGAGAGTGGATATTGAAAGGGAGGTTGCAACCAGAATTTTCTCAGAAAGTTGTTGTGAGATGGAGAGAATCTAAAAACAATAGATTGAGAACTTTTCAGGTTGTGGGATACAGGAGGTGGGAGAATGGAAATAAAGGTTGAAAGGCCAGATGAAAAGAAGTTAGAAGAATTGGGAGTGAAGAACTGGCCCATTTGGGAGAAGGAAGTGAGTGAATTCGACTGGTACTATGATACGAACGAAACTTGTTTCTTCCTTGAGGGGAAAGTGGAAGTTACGACCGAAGATGGAAAGAAAGTGATCGTGAGGAAAGGAGATCTCGTGACTTTTCCCAAAGGGTTGAAATGCAGATGGAAGGTCATAGAACCTGTGAGAAAACATTACAATCTTTTTTGATCCTTGAAAAACTTCTGTGCTGGAGTAAAATATATTTGCACCACGCTAGGCGGGGGGTTGGCGGTCCCCTGAACCCGAAATCCGCCACATGCGGGGCCGACAGCCCACCTGAGGCCCTCCGGGTCGGAAAACGGCACGACCTGGGGGTGATGAAGGTTGGGTCCCACGCAACAGGGACCCGTGAACCTGGTCAGGCCCGGAAGGGAGCAGCCATAAGCGGGACTCCCTGTGTGCCGTGGGGTAGCCCAGCTGGAGCTTCTGGGTCGTGTACGAGCCGGTTCGGAGAGGTCGAGGGTGGGAGCGTGGTGCATTTCGGTTTCACCTATGTTGAAATTCTCATCGTGCTGTTCCTATCCCTTATCTTCACGTTCGTGTCTCTCCTGCTCATAAGAACGGTGCTGAGGGGATCGTTCCTGGTGATAAACAAGACCCAGAAAATCATGGATAAGATGTTTCTCATAGACTATGTTGGAACGGAATATATGAAAGAGTGCTCTAAATTCCTAGAAATAACGGATGATTCGCTCCATTTCTTGAGTAAATCTGGAAAACGGGTAGCATACGTTGTTAAAAACGTGGGAGATACTTGGAAAGTGGTTAGAAAATCGGATGGAGAAGGAAACAACGTTCTGTATGAGGGAAAAGAGCCAGTATCTTTCAGCCTAGTCGAACATCTGTGGCGTTTGAACGTAGGCAAACACTCTTTTGAATTTCCAATCAACCCTTTTTCACGATCTCTTTCATCTTATTCACACCCTCGAGATCACCGAGAACGACCAGAGCATTCCCCGCTTCGATTCTAGTATCTCCCTTTGGGTTGAATATGTAGCTTCCACCCTTTTTCATTGAGATTATGATCAATCCCGTTCGCTGTGGTATCTGAAGCTCCGCCAGGGTCTTTCCAACAACAGGGCTATTCTCCGGTACCTTTATGAGTTCCATCCTCAAATTTCTTTCACCTGAGAACGTGACAACATCCAGGAACGATATAAGATCGGGATTGAGTGCCATCATGGCCATTCTGACTCCTGCTATCTCCGATATGGTAACCACGCTTGTAACACCCGCATAGAGGAGCTTCCTCATAGCGGAAGCATCGGATGCTCTTGAGATTATGTTCAGCCTTGGGTTCATGGTTCTTGCACTCAAAACAACGAAAACGTTTTTTGTATCGTCGGGTAGCGTTGTTACCAAGGATTTTGCACGCCTCACTCCCGCTTTAACGAGTGTATCCTCGTCAGATGCATCTCCAATAATATAGGGAAATTCTTTATCAAAGAGAGTTTCCAGATGTTTTATTTTCTCTTCGTCCACATCGATGACGACAAATGGTTCCCCGGACCTCAGAAATTCTGAAACGATATGTCTTCCCGTTCTTCCAACACCGACGATTATATGATGATCCTTCAGCTTCTCTATCATCTTCATCCTCCTCCTCAAAGTGAGGTACTTTTGTAAGTCCCCTTCCAAGAATATCGAAGTAACACTGGATATGCCATACAGGACGATACTAACGCCACTCAATATGAGTATCATCGAGAATATCTTACCAGCATTGCTTATCTGCTCTGGTAAGCTATATCCAACAGTCGAGATGGTTATAGCCGTCATGAAAAGTGATTCGATGAAAGGCCATTTTTCAATTATCATGTAACCGATGGTCCCAAAAGCAAACACGATGGCAATGAGTCCTATAAACATTATTATTCTTTTGATGAGAAGTCTGTACTCTTCCATATTAGAATATCCCCCTATGTTTTATGAGTGAATATATCAAAATCCATGTTCCGAAACTCACTTTCAAATATATCATGAAATTAGTTGGAACTACTAGATCTATTCCCTGCAAAGATGTTATTATGAAGGAAAGTATAACAAAGAAGAGGAAAATCCTCTCCATGACATGAACACGAAACTTTTCAAGTTTTTTCTCGAAAACATCGAATTCTTCTGTCATACCAAGAAGTAGCAATCCCGTTCCTCCGGCAACACCAGCCGAGAACCCCCCGCCGGGACTTTCGTGTCCCCATAGTGCAAGGTACGCTGATCCCAAGAACACGAAGAAGGATATGTATCTCGTGAAGAGTCTCGTTGAAACATCCTTTATCACTCTTCGATTGACAGGTGGCATCAGGCTGGATGAATGGAGTCCTATACCCAAGATCGCCAATGAAAACACCATGACCTCGAATATGGTGTCGTAGAACCTATTTCTCAGGTAAATCAATGTGACGAGATTGGGTATAGAAGTCTTCAATTTATCAATTTTCTCGTAATCAACCTTTGAGAAACTTGGAAAGTGCATGATCACAGTTATGAAAAGTACTATGAGGAATACAACTCCTAATACCTTCAGGATAATTCCCCTCCTAGATATTTTTTAATTAGGGTTTTTAGATCTTCTCTTTCTATGAATTCAATGAACCTGTCTCCCATTTCCCCAGCTTTATCCGACACCAAGAAAACGTAATATCCCTTTCTTACACCTTCGGGACTTTCTTTAATCTCACCTTTAAAAGCTTTATCTTGGTATCTGAGAATATCCATCACATTTCCTCCAATGTCCAATAAACGTGTCTCTAAATACCTTATTCCTTCCTCAGATACCAAACCACCACATCCTATATCCACTATTCCTTCCCTGACTGCTTCCATCACTTCTTCTGGTCTCTCAAATTCCATTATCTTTAGAGTGTACCCGTATTCCCTACAGAATCTGTGTATAACCTCGTACTCAAGCCCTATATAAGCATCTTCTCTTTTTTCAAAAAGAATCCTAACCGGTGTCATGCCTACGGTTAAAACACCCGGATTTTTGATGACGAGGATATAGACGAAAGTTGTGAGGAGCGCTCCAAGAAGTGCTTCGGCTATTGCAACGTCTGGTGCACCTAAGAACACATACAAAGCGACTGCCAATATGCTCAGGGCTGTCCTTCCGAGTACTCCCTGTATGAATCTTTTTTGAAACACAGTGTAGAAAGAGATAGCTAGCATCAATAGAATGATAGCCTCTCTCACTTTTTCCCCGTCCTCACATATGTTCTCGCTAGAACATGAGAGAGGAAAGGACTCCAGATTAACACCAGAATCATCATCAGGATTAATTTGAAAACATCCCATCCCTTGAATATCAGGTGAAGGATGATGAGAACCGCTCCAACAGTATCTGAGATTCCTATGAAGTGCAATTTTAAGAAAAAATCCCTTTCTTTGAAAGAAAGAATGGTACCGATTATCATGAGAGAAAAACCTATCCAGAAGAGCATCATTCCTCTCTCCTTCCACTCAGAAAATACGCAAGAAGGACGATGCCAGAACCACTCACAAGAAAGTACATTAGGGCAACATCGTTCAGATAATCCAAAGACTTCGAGAAAGATACGAGGGCTATTAGAAGAGATACTTTGAGTGATAGAGATGAAAGTGCAAGAAGCTTTCCCCAAACCTTTTTTTCAAATATGAGATAGATCACCCCAACCACAACTACTATCATGAATATCTCCAATCATCACACCACCTTGTGAACTGTCATATAACCCTCTTCCGAGTCTATGACGAGGCTTTTGGGCGTCATGGTTATTATCAAAGTTTCTGTCAGTTCCTCCCATTCATCGTATACACTCACACTCTCTATGATTCTTTTTCTACGTGTCTTTAAAATGAGGGAGACAGATTCAAAAAGAGCTTTGGGATAGTAGATGATCGTTTTTAAAATCAGCAGAGATCGTTTGAATCCAGGTATCGCAACTATTCTGTAAGATATAAAGGACATGATGGCAAAGAACAGCAGTGAATTCAAAGAATGGCTCCCTGATAGCGCTATGAGAAAAAGTGTCCCAAGTGTTATTGCTGTAAGAACATCAGCCAAGATATCACCACCGTTAGGATTATGATCATGGATAGAGATACCTCAAGTTCCTCCAGCGCGATCTTTCGTACATTGAATCTACCATACATGGCCAGGTGTATAAATATACCTGCCGAGAATATAAGAATGGATGAGAAGACATATTTAATATCGAAAAACAGAATTCCTAATATGGTGGAAACTGTTAGAAGAAATATGTGGTGGAATGTCATTCGATTCTTGGATTTCCCAACCTTTATGAAAAAGAATTTAGCAAAAGAAGCGCAAGTACCCACAAACGCTACTTCCAATAATATTTTACTGATGAAGGGAACGTTTTTCAGAACCAGGCTTTTTATGTAACCGGAGGTCCCCGGGAGTCCCGATATGGAAAGACTCGCCAAGATGAGAAAAATCCAGGTATCGAAGTTGAGTCTTTTGATCTCACTCACCTTCCTGGTTGGAAGGTCATCCTTTAGAAGAAAGAGCCACGATTTGAACACTCCATGTGCGAGAGAATAGAGTGGAGCAGTTTTAAAGGAAGATAATATGATTCCCACTTGAGAGAGTGTGTGGTATGAAAGGATCTTTTTGTAATCATCGGAAAGAAAAGCGAATATCACTCCAAGAACCGCTGAGACTGCCCCAAAGTAAGATACAATGTGCTCACTTTTGGAAAATGTTGCAAGCCTTAAAAGAGTGTAGACACCGGTTTTCACAACAACGCCTGATAAGACAGCTGAAACAACTGTTTCTGCTTCAGCGTGGGCCTGAGGTAGCCACATGCTGAACAGAAAAACGCCGCTTCTTATCATAACACCGGTTAACATGAGAGAGAGGGCTATCGTTGGTATGTTCTTTACATCCTGTATGGAAAAAGAATAGTTAGAGCGATATACTATGGCAACACCTACAAGGTATAGATTCATTCCAAGAGATCCCAGAATGATGTATTTCAAAGCTGCCCAGTATTGAGAGATTTTTCTTCCATGTACAATCAGAAGGAATGTCAAGAGAGACACGAGTTCTATCATGACATAGAGATTGAAAAGGTCGTAGGATAGGAAGAGTAAATTTAGAGAAAACGATGTGGTGGACAAGAGGAAGATAAGGGTCTCATCCTCCACACCCTTTAAAGATATCCCCAGAAAAACGATGGCGTTCAAGAGTATGAAGTACATGGATATTTCATCCAAGATTAAATGTACACCGAAGAGATCCATAAGGACGATATTGAAAGAGAATTTTCTTATGAAGATTAAAAGCGCTATGAAGAAATTCAGAACATTTTGGAAAAGGAAGATCGATCTAGAGTATCTTTTCAAGAAGATGTAGATGAATGAGAAGAGTATCATGATGAGGTTGTAGATCACAAAACTCAATCTATCACCCTCTTATCGAGCTTGGTTGAATCTAAAGACAGAGCCTTGGTTGCTAGAATCATGGTTATCAGGATCGCAAGAGCAAGGGTTGCAAAGTTTATCACAATCGATGTGATTATCACAGCTTGAGGAACTGGATCTGCATTTCCCAAGTTCCAATTGAGGGTGATAGGGGGGACGGTACCGGTCTCCGATGAGATATAGACGAAATAGCTGACGACACCTGTTCCCATTATATCTAGAGACAGCAGTTTCATTATTATGTTTCTTCTGATGAGTAATCCCAAGATGCCAATAAAGATTATCCCCATTATCAGGTAACCTGAGATAAGATCACCCCCGAAACGATTTTCAAAACTTCTCTGAAGGTTAACTGTCTCCCTTTTTTCAAGAATACAATTTCATCTGTCCCTTCTTGAAGCTTCCCTTCGACCAAATTTTTATTTCCATACGAGAAGAACCAGCTGATGTATCTTTGAGGTACCATCAGGGATTCTGGTTCAAAGTACTCTATAACCTTTCTAACAACACGTGCTCTCACCATATCACCAAAAGAAGGATGATACGGTCCTCCCATCACAGTATGTATTCGTTCCTGCGGAACGTAGTATCCCAATCTTATGACTTTCACACCGTGGCCTTCTAGAATTATCACCATATCTGAGGTTATATCCAAAGCTTCCTCCAAGTCCATGGGAGTGTAAAGCCCTTTTTCCATCATTCGGAAGAGTTCGGCACCTTTGAACACCAGCGCTGGATGAATTCTTACAAGATCTGCTCTTACCTCGACACATTTCAAAGCCGAAACGATATCTTTGGCTCTACTATCCTTTGGAAGTCCTATCATTAGGTGTATTCCCAAAACAAGTCCCATTTTTTTTACCAAGTGACAAGCCTTTAAAGCATCTTCAGCCGTATACTCTCTCTTTGAAGCTTCAAGAACATCATCAAAGAACGATTGAACCCCGATCTCCACGATCTTCACGCAGTTGTCCTTCAGAAAGAGCAACTTCTCTTCATCTATCTCATCTGGCCTAGTTGAGATCCTTATGCTTTCCACTACACCTTCATTTATCCATTTCTGAGCCCACTTTAAATATTCTTTTTGTTTGTCTTCAGGAAGGCCGGTGAACGTTCCTCCATAGAATGCGAGTTCGTATCCTTTACCTGTCTTTTCGTATTCCCTTACTAAACTGTCCAATTCTTCCAAGGTGGGAATTCTCTTCACACCGGTTGCACTTATCTGATCGCAGAACACACACCTTCTCTTACATCCCGCATAGGGAAGGAAAACCGGTATTATCTTCACGATCTCTCACCAACTTTTCATATGCTTCTTTTGCGGCTTTCTTTTCAGCTTCTTTCTTCGACTTCCCAATACCTTTTCCATACGTTTCCCCCTTAACTCTCACCTCGACAAAGAAAACCTTATCATGTCCTTTGCCTTCTGTCCTGATCAGAGCGTACTCTGGTATAACATGATACCTTTTTTGTGTGATCTCCTGAAGCGCCGTCTTGTAGTCGAAGAGTTTCCTTCCTTCAAGAACTTCGTTTATATAGAATCTGAATCTTTCCCAGAAGAGTTCTTTTACCTTTTCATATCCTAAATCCATGTATATGGCTGCTATCAAGGACTCCAGGGTGTCCGCAAGTATCGAATTTCTCATCCTACCCCCACTTTTCTCCTCTCCCTTTCCAAGGAACAAGAAACTACCCAATTTCAGAGAACGAGCAATGTCGGAAAGAACCTCTTCACTCGCGACAGCCGCTTTTATCTTCGCCATCATACCCTCATCCAGATCCGGATACTCTTTGTACAGGATTTCACATATCAGGAGATCTACAACAGCATCTCCTAAAAACTCTAACCTTTCGTTTGACCTAATTTCCACTCTACCACTTTGCCTCTGTTCGTTGTAGTAGGATGTATGAACCAGTGCTTCAAATAGAAGTTCTTCTTTAAAAAAGGTGATATTCAACCTATTTTGAAGATCCTCAACGATCTTTCTCTCAATGTCGTTCAATTTTTCCTCCACCCCTTAGGGGAAAGTAACATCTTCTAGAACTCTCCCTTCCAGATCCAACAATCTGAAAATCATGGAATCTCCAAGAACCTCTATGATTCCAAAACTTCCATCTCCCTTTTTTGGAAGAGAAGGACTACCTGGATTGAAAATAACGAACTCTTCTCTCTTTTCTATTTTGGGAATGTGGGTATGACCATATATGAGAACGTTGCACCCACGGTGTTTTAAAACATCTAAAAGATCGTTTTCATTGAATTGATCTCCGTGCATTCTCAATATCTTGAAATTTCCTATGTATTCCACACTTATCCTGGGGATCTCAGACAGACCCAGAAGCATTATATCTACATCTGCATCACAATTTCCCCTCACGTAACTTATATTTTTCCCCCTCAAAAACTCAGCCAATTTCGAAGGATTGTAATCCTCAGGAATAGGGTTTCGCGGGCCGTGGTATAGAACATCCCCCATATGAAACACGAGATCAGGATCCCTCACCAAAGAGAAGATTTTCATTGTTCTGGCCAGTGATCCATGCGTATCTGAGATCACCAGTATCTTCATGTGATCACTTCCTTCTTAAAGGGATTTTACCAAGAAAGATGGCCAGGGCTAAAGATATGGAGCACCACAAAAGAAGATACAGAATTTCCTTGGATATACCAGAGGCACCGTAAAGTTGTATCTTCCTGAGGACATAAACGATTTTGAAGGGGAAAGTTCTCACAGATACCATCTTGAAGGATTCAGGAAGAGAACTAACAGGAACTATTGTTCCACTCATGAAGAAGAAGAGTCCTGTCAGAGACACCGCCACAAGACTTGCGATGTTCCTGGTTGGTGAAAGGCTCGACACAATGAAACCAATCGATGAGTGAAAGAGAGCGTTGAGTAAGGAAAGGATCAAAACCCATTCAACAGGAATGTTGGTGTTCGTTATCAGAAGAAGAATGATACACGCCAACATGGATATGGTGAAGCCAAGGACAGTATAGGAAATTATCTTTCCAAGGGAGTATTCCCACCATTTCAAATCCATGGATATGTAAAGATCAAGTATTCCTCTCTCACCATCGCTCACAACGGATAACGAGAGTAAAGATATCACGACAAGGACACTCGAGAAGAATATCACTGAAGGTGAGATCAGGGATTCAAAATCTATGGATTTTTTCGAGTTTTTCATGATAAGTCTGGGCGAAGGATATCCTCTATCCACAGACAGGTATTTTAAAATCTGAGGGTCAAAAAATGCACTTCCTTCAAGATCAGCAAAGAGAGAATTCACCACTCTGTATATTGCGGAGGCTACCTGAAGATCCACAGGACTCGGTATAAAAGGAAGGTAAGTTCGCTGCTTTTTGTACAGCTTCTGGGTAAAATCCTTTGGGATGACAATTACAGCATTCAGTTCTCCCTTTATCAGAAGATCATTGAAATTTTTCGAGACTTCGACCACACTCTTTCCTTTGAAAAAACTCGTCAAAAGCTTCATCGTGAGCCGGGCTGGAAGACTTTTATCTTCGAGGTATATACCGAGTTTCATAGTTTGGAGTTCATAACTCGAAAAAAAGGCAGATGTTAATATCACCACAAAAGCGGGAGCGATGAACACCATCATGATCGATCCAAAACGCTTGAAAATCCTCTTCAGTTCATAAAGCATGATATGAAAAACCATCAAGAGAGATCCCTCCACCTTTTCTCAAATTCCTCAACGATTTTTCTATGAATCTCTTCCGGTTTCATATTACCATCTATCACAACTATCCTTTCTTTCTCTTCTCTTGAGAGTATAAGATAACCTCTTCGTACTCTTTCAAGGAAATCCTTCTCTTCCTCGAACCTGTCTGTAACTTTTTTCCTTCTTAAAGCTTCTTCAACCTCGATATCTATGTAAAATGTTAGATCTGGCTTGATCCCTTTCACAGCCATGGCGTTCAACCTCTTCACAGTATCTTTTCCAATACCTCGGCCAAAACCCTGATAGGCCACACTTGAATCCATGAACCGATCTACAAGAACGATTTTACCAGCTTCGAGGGCTGGTATAATGAATCTTTCAACGTGCTGAGCACGTGATGCGAGAAACAGAAAAAGTTCAGCAAGAGGGGTTAGATCCTCCTTCATCAGAATCTCCCTGATTTTCTCCCCTTCCTTCGTCCCACCCGGCTCCCTTGTCACCAGGTGTTCCACACCTTTCTTCCTCAGATACTCGCTTAGAAGATTCACCTGTGTCGTCTTCCCACAACCATCTATGCCTTCGAATGTTATCAACATCTGCATCCCTCCCGAATATCGTCAAAAAGGCGATGATGTTGTTTATGGAATGATATAGAACAGCTGGAAAAAGACTTCGCGATTTCATGACTGAATCAGATAGTATCAAACCTATGACGAATCTGTATAGAAAATTTATCATCGAAAATCTTTCAAGACGGGATATGACGTTCATAATATGCATTAAAGAAAAAAGCAAAGAACTCACGAAGATGGACCCACTTAGAAAGAGAACGAGCCATCTAAAAAATATTTCTTCAGACAGCGGTGCAATGAAACCTGCTGTTATGAAGAAAAGAATCTTCCGATCGATGTAGTACCTTAATCTCAAGCTCTTTTGACCTTTCATTATAAAAGCAGATAGCAGGAGAACTATAAGAAACCAATGGAAATTGGCTAGAGAGAAGGAGAACGAAGGAAGATCGAGTAAAAAGAATGATAAAACAAAACCAAGAAGAACTCCGAGAACAGATTGACAGAATATTGAAACTGTTACACTACGAATTCTGAGAATGGCGATAATAAGTTGGGATGTTATATAGACGATCACGACAAGCAGAACACTAAAAAATTTGATCAGTTCATTCACCTCCAGCGAGATCAAATCGCTATGAAATTTTATCACCGGGAGGATATCCTAAGGCGATTTGAGGGAAGAGGGATTACCTCTCTCAAAACTTCCTTCTACCTCTTCCCCAACCTCTTCTGAACCTGCCACGACCTCTTAGCAAGGGATTTTCGTAATTTGGTCTGATGGCATTTTTAGGACATTTCTCCATACACAAACCGCATCTTGGACATACATCGTTGTCTATCTCAGGATAGCCCTCCCGATCTATTTTTATGGCGCCTTCCACAGGACATACGTTCACACATACCTTGCATTTGATACAATCTTCTTTCTTAACCCATGGCATCGTCTCACCCCGCTATATATGAACACGCTCTTTTAGATTATGCCAGAAGCATATTAAGGATCTGTTATGAAGGTGCTTTTTATTTCAGGAAAGTCCTCCTAAGTCTACCGGTAAACTATCAACAAAGGATTCAATGATACTTTCCACTTCTCCCTTTCTCTCGATTCTGCCTATCCAATCTCTTGGAATAGCTTCCAGACCATAGTAGGTTCCCGCCAATCCTCCCGTTACGGCTCCCGTCGTATCAGCATCTCCTCCTAAAGACACCACTTCTTTCACCGCTTCTTCGAAACCGCTGGTTCTAAGGAAAGCCCAAAGAGCAGCTTCTAAGGTGTGAACAACGTAGCCACTTCCCTTTATATCATCTATACCGAATTCATGTATGTTCCCACTCAGAATTCTTTCATAGTGCTTCCACTCGTTGAGGTAATATTCTCCTGAGTAGATTTCCTTACTCTCCTCGATCGATTTGTAATAAGACTTTATCTTATCCACTCCATCGAGAATATTCCAAATCATCAAGGAGTATATACCACAGCCCATTAGTGTCCTTGGGTGAGCATGTGTTATTTTTGAAACTTCATGTATTACTCTCAGTCTTTCATGTTTGTTGTTGATATTGAAGTAGGTGTAAAAAACGACCGGTAGTATCCTCATGAGGGATCCGTTACCGTTATCCCATTCCTCATCTCCTCCTGCCTCTAAGGGTGGAATACCCCTTGCAATACGTCTTATCGCTTTTTTAGTGGTTCTACCATGATCAAACGAGAATCCCCTTGGGGTGAATTCTCCATCATAAAACCATTGGACGAAATTCTTTGCTATTTTCGAAACATCGTATCCTTCTATCAGGGCATCCGCAGTCGCCAAGGTGAGAGATGAATCATCACTCCACAAACCATAAGGTGTATGAATTTCCCCTACCTCTTTAAAATCTCGATCCAAACACCTGCTCATCATCTGATAGGTAAAGCCGAAGGAATCACCAACTATTACTCCCCAGAGCCCACCTTTAAGTTTTGAACAAATGGACATATTCACTCCCCCCTCTCTCAGATATCAAGATATTTTAACATCCAACCACTCGATGAATCTTGGATTTTTTGAACGAAGTTGGTAAAGATCACAGCTTAGGAATGTACAATTTGAAGGAAGAATTCGACAAGGAGGTGCTCACATCTTGTTCGATGAGGTGGTGGAGAGAAGAGTGACGAATTCTTACAAATGGGATTTCAAACCCGAGGTGGAAGGTAACGTACCGGAGGATCTGATACCTATGTGGGTTGCAGACATGGATTTCAAAGCACCATCTGAGGTTTTGAAGGCACTTGAAAAACGGGTAAAGCATGGGATATTTGGTTATACTTTCAGGCCGGAAGAGTATTACGAGGCCATAACGAATTGGTACGCGAGGAGGCATGGTATAAATGTACCTAGAAGCTGGATAGTTTACATCCCAGGGGTTGTACCGGGAATAGCACTACTGCTCAGACTGTTCACGTCCAAAAATGATGGAATCATAATCCAACCACCAGTTTACTGGCCATTTTTTGATGTCATAGAAAGTAATTCCAGGATGATTGTAGAAAACACTCTTTTGCTGCAGGATGATAGATACATCATGAATTTGGAGGATTTGAAGGAAAAAGCGAAAGGCGCAAAAGCGATCATTTTATGTAATCCTCACAATCCCGTTGGTAGGGTTTGGACCAAAGACGAGCTTGAAGATGTTGCAAAAATAGCTGAAGAGAACGATCTATTGGTGATATCAGATGAAATCCACATGGATATAATATACAAACCTAACGACTTCGTATCCATGGTGGAAATCGAAAGAATCCATGACAGACTCGTGGTTCTAAGCTCTCCGAATAAAACTTTCAATTTGGCTGGTATCCAATCAGCGTTTGCGATCGTTCCCAATCCACGCATCAGAAAGATTATAGAGAAAGAAGTGAATTCTCTCCACCTTCAATTATCGAATGTTTTCTCCATAATCGCGACGATGGAAGCGTACAAGAGTGGAGACGACTGGCTGAATGATCTGATCGAATACCTTGAAGGGAACATAAATTTCGTTCTTGAGAGACTTCAGAAAACTTGTGTGAAAGCCAAAAAACCTGAGGGTACGTACCTGATGTGGCTCGATTTCAGAATATGTGGTATACCATTTGAAGATCTTCCAAGGATTCTTGTAGAAAAAGGGGTGTGGCTCCAAGATGGTCGAAAATTCGGTGATACTGGTAAGGGTTTTATGAGAATGAACATCGCAACACCGAGATCTATCCTCAAAGAAGCTCTCTCTAGGATAATACGAGCTGTCAATGGATGAAGATATTCCAGAACTTGATATCCTGAATCTGTTCTGATAAGCTTTATATAGTAACCTTCATATCGAGGTGATGAGTCAATGAAAAAGTCATTTCTTATTCTTTCTTCGGTTTTATTGATAATACTTACTGGCTGTTTTAAGCCAGGTATATTCACCGGCGAGGAACCCGGTGAGTTGAGTAGGGTCGATTTTTACATAACAGACGGTGTAGTCCCGATTTCATCCGTCACCAGCCTCGAAGTTGAAATAAACAGGGTACTGTTGATGTCGGATGAAGGAAGCCTTGTCGTATCGGATAATCCCATATGCGTTGATTTTATGGATCTAATAGGTGATATGTACAAGATATCATCCATCGAAGCGAGTGGAACGTACACTCAACTCAGATTCGAGGTGGGAGATGCTACTGTGACATTCAATCTAGATGGTGAAAACCTTGTCCTTCCTGTTGCCATCGTTTCGGGTTCCATAAAGTATCCATTTAGAGAACCCTTAACCCTAGAAGAAGATACCGAAATTGTCCTCGATTTTGATCTCTCAAGATCCTTGAAGATAAACGGTAGATGGCCGGATGCTCTTGAAAGACCCAATCCTATGATAAGAATGACACCAGTTGTTCACGAAAGGCATGGCTTGTTGTACGATGTTCAAGGATTCGTCAGGGATGCCACTGGAAATGGTGTTCCCAAAGCTTTGCTGGTGATGAAAGATGATGAAACGATAACGACTTTTTCGCACGATGAACACGGAATATGGGAGAGGGGGGAATTCAGATTCCCCAAGGTTAAGGAAGGTCATTACGCGGTATACGTCTATAGAAAAGAAACGTATGAAAGTGTTATAGAAAACCTCCCTGAAGAATTTTTAAATGATCTCTTGGATGTTCTCTTAGAAACAGAACCTGACGGTAGTACAACGATAGATGTAACCGGCGATATAGATAATCTGGTTATAACAGTTAAGTAAATTGGAGGGATAATTTGCCAAGAGGTTACATGGGATTTGGTGGACCTGGATGGTGGATGGCAAGTTGCTTGCTCTTGCTCATAGCCGAAAAACCATCGTATGGATACGAGCTAGCCTCAAGGTTGAAAGAATTTGGGATAATTTTCCCGGGTATTGGTCATATGGGGAGCTTGTATCGAAGCCTTTCGTTCCTAGAAGCTTCAGGATTCATAACACCAGAATGGGATATTACCATGAGACCACCTAGAAAGGTTTACAAACTGACCCCACTGGGGAGAGAGTATTTGAGAGATACAGCTCGAATCATGAGAAATTTAAAGGTCAGTTTGGATAAGTTCTTAGAGATATACGATAATCTGGAAAAAAAGAAAAATTCAGATTGATAATATTTTATCCTTTATCTCTTCCACTTTTTTATAAACCTGTTCTTCTTCAACTTTAAGGAACTTCCCATCGTAATAGAGCCATTCACCGTTCACCATAGTTGCAAACACATCACCGGAGTTCCCAGCATGAACGAGGTTCGATATCAGATCGATCTCAGGGTAATAATGCGGTTTCTTGGTATCCACAACTACAATATCCGCATCAAAGCCTTCCACCACTTTTCCGGATTTTTTAAAACCCATAGCTACCGCCCCATTAAATGTGGCGATTTTAAAAACTGTTTTAGATGGAAGAAATTTTGGATTTCTCAATTTTTGAATGAGTGCAGCGAGCCTCATCTCATGCCAGATATCCAGAGAATTGTTGCTGGCAGAACCATCGGTTCCAAGAGAGACTATCAACTCATTTTTCATCATTTCATGAACCTTGGGTACACCGTTTCCAAGTTTCAAATTGCTCGAAGGATTATGGGATATGTAAAAAGAAAAGGCTTTTTTTGCCTCTTTCATCTCGCTTTCTTCCATGTAAACACAGTGAACCGCTATCATCTTCACTTTGCTCATACCTAACTTCAATAGATCTTCCAGTCTGTACATCCTTCTCTCTTTCTTCGTCTCAAGAATGTGCATTGTAACTATGGCATCGTTGAATGAAGCAACATCGAAGATCTTTCTCAAATATCCTGGAGTACAGAGGTAAGGCGAATGTGGTCCAAACCCTATTTTTATCCTCCCACCATGGCTTTCATGCCATTTCTCAAACAGCGCTAAGTTCTCTCTTAGCCTTCCTCCATCATCCCTCTCATCCCCAACCAATCCCCTTGTCAAAACAGCTTTCATACCAAAATCTGCCACTGCCTGAGCCACCCATTCCTCTTTGAAGTACATATCAACGAAAGCTACGATCCCTCTTCTCACCATCTCCATTTGAGCCAGTATTGTCCCCCAATATATCATCTCCTCCGTAAGCTTATTCTCTACTGGTAAAACCTTCTTGAAAAGCCATGTATCGAAAGGCTCATCATCGGAAATGCCTTTGAGAAGTGACATGGGGGCATGTGTATGAGTGTTGAAAAATCCAGGAATGATAAGCTTCCCTTCCAAGTCGATATCACAGACATCTGTTTTTCTCCCTATCTCTACGATTTTACCGTTTTCTATCCTCAAAAACCCTTCAAACGGCGTGGAGGACCAATCTTTCAAAATTCTTGCGTTACATATGACCATTTATCATCACCCTTTCATAACTATGTGGAGTAGGACAATGTATAAAGTTGAAATCGCGTTGCACAGTACCATGACAGGGAAGCCTATTTTCAAGTATTCAATATAACCTATTTTCTTCTTTATATGTCCCTCTAGAAGCCCTATCCCAACTATGCTGGATGCTGTACCTGTCATGGTACCTATACCTCCGAAACTCGCACCAAGAGCCAGAGCGAACCATAAGGTTTCCGGGAATCCCTTGCTTACGAGATCTCTGACAACAGGGATCATGACAGAAACTGTTGGAACGGCCCCTATGAATGAAGATGTCAATCCTGAGATCCAAAGGAATATTATCTTCAGAAGAAGGGCATTTTTTGAGAACGCTAAGATCCCTCTTGAGATCAAAGAAACTATCCCTACTTCTTCCAGAGCGTAAGCTATCATGAAGAGTCCTGCGAAAAAGAATATGGTGTCCCATTCTATACTGGAAGATATACTCTCAAAACTTTCACCTGAAAGTATCATGACCAGGGTGGCGCCTGTAAGAGCGATCATCGCCATTTCGTAATCCAGGATCTCGTGGAGTGTGAAGAAGAATATTACACCCACGAAGACCCATATAACTCTTTTCAGCAGTTTTTTATCGGTTATCGCTTTTTCGGGTTCCATGAAAGAAACCCTTTCTAATTTTTCCTTGACATCTGTTATGACCAAAAACCTTTTTTTGAACAACCAAAGAGTTGCAAAGAAGGCTATTATGGAAGGAGGAGCCATGAAGAGCATGAATTTCAGAAAACCAATTCTACTCGCAGAACCAACGAGTATGTTCGGGGGATCTCCTATCATGGTGGCTGTTCCTCCAATGTTGGAAGATATGACTATCAAGAAAAGGAAAGGTGTGGGATCCACCTCCACGGTGTCAAGGAGAAGGAAAAGGATGGGGGAGAACAGCAGTATCGTTGTTACATTGTCAAGAAATGCCGAAAAAATAGCAACAAGCATCGATATGCGCACGGTCAATCTCCAAAAATCACTGCCTCCCGCTTTTATTACTTTAATAGCTGCGTACTGAAAGAAACCCGTTTTCTTGAGAACACCAACTATTATCATCATGCCAAGAAGAAGTCCTATAGTGTTCATATCGATGAACTCACCTATTCTGTGTATTTTCATTCCTTCAACAAATTTGGTGAGAGCAACTATAAGTCCCATGAGAAAAACGATTGCTGACCTTTGAAGCTTCCCAAATATTATGAAGTAATAGGTTAGTATGAATATACTCATTACAAAGATTTTTTCTAACATGTTATTCCCTCCAAAGAGCGTTCAGCACCTCTAAAGAGCTCAAATCTCCTATGATCCTTCCCATTTCATCCACAACTGGTAGCTCTTGAACATCGTTGTCTATCATTATCTTCAAAGCATCGGATATAGGGGTTTCTGGGGTTACCCAAAGAGGTTTCATCATGATCTCTTCAGCTGTTTTGGCCATTATGACCCTCAGATCTTTCAAGACGTCCTCGGGTTTTGGAAGGATACCAAGAAACCTGTAACCAGATACCTTGAGAAGGTGAAGAACAGTTATGATGCCAACTATCTTCCCATCGTCAACCACGTAAACAGATCTGGTTATAGGATCCTCAAGCAGCATTTTAACGATCTCTTTTATATGTGCGTTTCGAGAGACGATTGTTGGTTTCGTGGATATGGTCCTGTAAATCTCTTTCACCTTTTTCAAAGCGTATCCCTCCCCTAATATCTCAGTACCATATATACACTCGATATGGTGAAACTCACTATCAGCACAACTATCCCGACTTTCATGAACTCAATGAAGGAGATCTCTCTTTTTGTGAATCTTTTGAGAAAGGCTAGCGCCACAACGTTTGCAGAAGCACCGATAGGTGTCCCATTACCTCCAAGACATGCTCCCAAAGATAATGCCCACCAGAGGGGATGAAGATTGGAAAACAGCGATGGATGGACATCCGGCAATTTTTTTATTATAGGGATCATCGTGGCGGTATAAGGAATGTTATCGACGAAAGCAGATGCTATACCAGACACGTTCAAGATTAAAATCTCTGCCAATTTGAATGATCCCATAGAAATCACCACCAAATGCTCCGCCAGTTTCTTTAAAATCCCTGTCTCTTCTAATCCTCCGACGATTATGAAGAGTCCAAGGAAAAAGAGCAAAGTACCCCATTCAACTTCCTTTAATACCTCCTCCACTTCATCCTTACCGAGATAGCTGAGAGCCACAAAACCTATCAAGAGGGCTATGACGGAGCTTTCTATCCTTAAAATATGTTGGAAAGAGAACAAGATGATAACAGTTATCAAAAGAAATATCGAGAAATTAAAGAGCCTCCTGTCTTCTATCGCCTTCCTCGGGTCAAAGCGCTGGTAATCCACTGATGGACGTTTTTTGAAAATTTCCTTTCTGTATATGATAAGCAAGACACCCTCCACGACTACAAAAACAAGCAAAACAGCTGGAGCGACATTTTTTATGAAATCCATGAAACTCAATCTTGCAGCAGAAGCTATCATTATATTTGGTGGATCCCCTATTACGGTGGCAGTACCCCCTATGTTTGAAGAGAATATCTCGTTGAGAACGAAGGGGACAGGATTCAGTTCCAAACTGTCACATATTGCAAGGGTTATCGGAAGTATCACCAAAACGGTTGTTACATTGTCTAGAAATGCTGATGTTAGAGCAACCAGAGCTCCCAGGGACAGAAAAAGGAATACTATGTTCCCTTTTGTTATTCTAAGCATGTACAGCCCCAAAAACTGGAAAAAGCCACTTCTTTTAATTACGGAAACGAGTATCATCATACCCATAAGGAGGAATATGGCGTTGAAATCAACGTATTTCACGATGGCCTCAATTTGATTTTCAAAAACACCGGATAACAGAAGAGCAGCTGCCCCCAGCATTGCAATGACGGTTCTGTGATGTTTCTCTATGATGATAAGAAGGTATACAATAAAGAAGATAACAACTGCTATCAAACCATGTATACTCAATTCAGCTGCCTCCTCGAATCCCCTGAAAAACATCTCTTACGGAGGTGAAGGGCGTGAACAAGTTTCTGATCTTCATATTCGTCCTTGTAACTATTAACTCGTTTCCTATTATAACTCTCAACCTTCATATGATGAGCGATGAACAAGCCACGGATGTTCTTTTGGATGTGAAAAACAAAATAGAGCAGCTGGCCCCTGATTACACCGAAATAATTTTTGATTCGGCAACTCCGGCATCTTATGATCTGTTCTTTTTCATCGAGTACAACGCTTCCCTAGAGGTTTACATTGGAGAATGGAAGGAAGATTCGAAGATCGTGTCAAGATGTGAATACGATCCCAAAGGTTACAAGTTCTATAAAGACTTCATTATGGAGTGTGCTTCTTGTCCTCTTGAAAAAGCTTCTTTCAAGAAGTTCAGTATGGGAGATTTTTCCAGTCCATTCAGATTGACGTACCATCCTGCCCTAGATGAATACCCAGATTTCAGCCCAGATGGGAAATATATCTGTTTTATATCTGATAGGATCGGGGGAAACAGGAACATATTCCTGATCGATAAAGAGACGGGAAAACTCATACCAAAACCTGTATATGGGAGTAGCGAGTACTTCCCAAAATTTTCCCCCAGTGGTAACAAAATGGTATTTCAGGGATCCCTCCATGGAAATTGGAACATCTACACCATGCCTCTCGAGAACTACTCCAGGAGTATAAGAAGGATATCCTCTGGTAGAGCTCCCGCGTATTCTCCAAACTGGTTAGATGAGGATAAAGTGATATACGTTCAAGACCATGCCACATCGAACTATTTCGTAGTAGCTGATACGAGAACACTGAAAAGAAAGGTGATAGAGCTTCCTTTCGATCGGATATTCTCCCCAACCCCTCACGGAAGCGATCTCTATTTTGTAGGACTTAAGGAAGCGGATTTTGGGATATATAAATTAACTCCCGATGGAAGTATTATCACAGTGGAAGATACAGAATACAACGAGCACGATCCATGTATCAAAGGGGATTTCCTAGTATTCACTTCGAACAGAGATGGAATTTATAGATTATGGGCGAAAGATATGAAAACTGGGAAAGTCTGGTGCCTCACGAAGGATATTCCTTATGATACTTTCTACCCGGTTTTCTCACCAGATGGATCATTGATCGCTTTTTCCGTCTACAAAACGGGTTCCGAACCTGACATATGGATAATAAGGTTTAACCCTTCAGAGGAGTCTTCTCCCCTCAACGATCTTCCTTAATTTTTCGCGATCTATGAGAACAATTTTATCCAGGTGACCTTTTCCAGCAAGCCTTTCTGCGAGATCCATCACGTTTTTTGAGAAATACGAATTGGTTATCACGGCACCTTCTCTAGCACCATATACGTACGAGGATGCTATCACTTCTTTCAAAACCTCCTCCCCCAGCTTGTTTTTCCAGAATTTCACCTGGATAACCACTTTTTTTCTACCCTTCCTGAGTAATATATCAGCACCGAAATCTCTACTTTTTCTAGTTCTGATCACTCTATACCCAAGATCCTTCAGTATCCTCTCCACGAAGACTTCGAATTCATAAGGATTGTTTATATTCTCGAGCTGTTTTAACCTCACGCTCTTCCATTTCTTCTTCCTCCAGAGAAAGTACAAGATGAAAACAATCACCACAATAATCAGCGATATTTCAACGTAGAACACGCTCGAATTCCTCCAATTTCTTAAGAATAACTTTGGTTCTATGTACATTAACGTTCGAATTTATCCTCCTAGTTGCCTCCAACACGTCTTCTGTCCTTTCCAAAGAAAGGATTCTCACATCTTTAACGTTGTTCAGGAAAGCTTCGTAAAGTATCTCCTTTAGGATATTGAAATTCATCTTGAAATCCACATAAAACAGAATCTTCCTCATGTTTTTCTTCACCATGAAGATACCATGACTCAATTCTCTGTATTCCCAATTCTTTCTCTTAAAATAACTTACAATCACTCGCTTCACTTCCTGAGGATCCTTTGGACGTCTCCTTTTTTTTCTATAAGCTATGAGAAAGAGAATCAAGGATAAAATAATGGCTACTATTACCTTTATGGGTTCAAAGATCAAAAGAACCACCTCAAGCATGTATTATCATAGGGATTCCTTGAACGTCCTCTCCTTCACCAAATTCGACAGCCTCTCCCAAAACTATCCTTTGAGCTGTCCATAACAGGACCAACGCGTCGAAAACATCATCCATCTTGAAATTGACTTCTACATCGTCAAATCTGATATTGACCAGGTACCTTTCAAGGAGTTTCTTTCTTTCCAATATCCCTGTTTCCGTATGCTTGGAGTGGAGTTTGTCCCCTTTCATCAAAGTGAAAGAAGCCTCAGGATGTCCCTCTCTAAGGGTATTTTTGAACCTTTCAAAAAGCTCCCTTGCCTCCCTTATCCTTGGAAAGAGAAGGTACATCTGCTTCGGGATACCGATTCCATATTTTTTCTTTATATCCCTGTAATTTCGTTCTTTCAGCATTTCCAGGGTTGGGGGAGGAATCACGGAAGAAGGTGTTCCAACGATTTTTCGAATCATCTCATCACATAACCTCATCGTCGTTCTTCTTTCACCAATTTTTCTGGGCTTGTGTAAAAGACCTATAGGAATATCGACAACCACGAGATCAGAGAAAGAAAGGATCCGTTTGAGACTTTTAACAGCTCCAACACGTATCTCAATTCCATGTTTCAGAGCAAAGACCCAACCCTTTGGGCATCCATCCACACCACACACTATCATGACTTCACCTACTTCAAGAAAGCGCTCTTCAATATGGTGTCTATGAGCTCTTCAAAAGACATTCCTTTGGCTCTAGCAGAAGCTGGCATGTCGCTCAATTCGGTAAGACCTGGGATTGTGTTTATCTCCAAAAAGTAGAATTCACCATCTTTCAGTATTCCATCGACTCTTCCAAATCCCCTACATCCGGTTTCTTCAAAAGCTTTCACAGCTATTTCTTTCACTCTTCTCTCTTCCTCAGCGGATAGAGGTGCTGGAAGGATGAATTCTGTCATACCTGGTGTGTACTTTGCCACGTAGTCATAAAACTTTCTCTTGGGCCTTAACTCGAGTATGGGTAAAACTTCAAATCCCTTCTCCGTCTCGATTATGGAGACTGTTAGTTCTCTGCCTTTCACGTACTCCTCCACGATCATCTCTCGATGTATTTTCAATTCCTTTTCGAGCGCTTCTTTGTACTCTTCCTCGCTACCACATATGTGAACTCCTATACTTGAACCCTCACTTCTGGGTTTTATGACACATGGATAACCAACTGGAGATTCCTTAACTTCTCTTACGATCTTATATTCAGGGATAGGTACGATTCCTTTTAACACTTTGTAGGTGAATAACTTGTCGAAACAGATGGAACTTGCAAGGACACCAGAGCCAGTGTATTTAACTCCTAGCATATCAAGGATTGCCTGTATTCTCCCATCCTCACCGAAGGTTCCATGTAGGGCTATGAAAGCAACATCGGATTCTTTTAAAATACCTATTTTCTCGAAAAAATCCTCCCTCACATCCAAGGGGATAACATCGTACCCAAGTTTTTTCAAAGCCTCCACGACTCTTTTCCCGCTTTTTAACGATATCTCACGTTCTCTCGAGATTCCTCCCATCAGAACCGTTACCTTCATTGCTTTCCCCCTTGAGGTTGAAGAATATCTTGTTGTCTAAGACGATGGCTGGAGTATCCGATTTAACACCCTTCGTCCTACCACACGCTTCGCACTTCAGGTAAAAGCCGTATTTCCCGTACTTCATAGTCATGGGGCTTCCACATTCGCATTTTCTATCGCTCTGCATATCTATTTTTATCCCATTCACACCTTCCAACAGATTTTTAAAACCGACATAAAACTTTTTCAGAAGATCTTGGTACTCTTGTTCTCCCTTCTCTATTTCATCGAGCCTTTCCTCCATCCTGGCTGTGAAGTCCAGATCAACGATCTCACCAAAATATTTTTCCATGAAGTCGTTAACGATAGAGCCTAGGAGAGTTGGCACGATCTTCCTTCTTTCTTTCTTCACATACTTCCTTCTAAAAAGGGTCCTTATTGTGGTAGCATACGTACTCGGTCTTCCTATACCTCTTTTCTCCATCTCTTTAACCAGGGTAGCTTCGGAAAAACGCGGTTTGGGTTTCGTTTCCATCTCCTTGATCTCCACCTCTTCTATCTCAATCAGTTCTCCTTCTCCCCTGTGGAAGCTTGTGCTGCTTTCTTTTACCATCTCCAGAACCAGTTCAAAACCATCGAATATCCTCTTTCTCAATACTCCGAGAAATCCAAATCTACCACTTTCATCTTTCAACACGATTTCTGTCTCTTCATAAGTTGATCCCTTCATTTGAGATGCTATGAATCTTTCCCAAATGAGCTTGTAGAGTTTATACTGATCGTTGTTCATCAGATTCTTTGCCTTTTCAGGTGTCATATAAACGTTTGTTGGCCTTATCGCTTCATGAGCATCTTGAATTTTTCCTTTCTTTACGGCCTTGTAATCACCCTTGAAATCTTCTCCGAATCTCTCCTCTATGAAACGCAATGCCTCTTCCTTCGCTATGTCGGAAATTCTTGTTGAATCGGTCCTCATGTAGGTTATGAAAGCGATATGACCCTCATTCGTCTCAATACCTTCGTAGAGCTGCTGTGCTATCATCATGGTTTTTCCAACGGAGAATCCCAGCTTGCTGTAAGCTTCCTGCTGAAGAGTACTGGTTTTGAAAGGTTCCGGTGGTTTTTTCCTGACGATCTTCTTTTTTATACTCTTCACATACAATTTCTTTAAACCCCTTAAATCTTCAACCACTTCTTCAGGTACTTTCTTCATCCTTTTTCCATCTAATTCGAAGAATTCGAATTTAATGTCATCTACATATACGAACGCTTTCAAATACTTTTCCGGCTTGAAAAGAAATCTTTCCTTTTCCCTGTCACACACCAACTTCAGAGTGGCAGATTGAACTCTTCCCGCGCTCAAGATTGACCTCATGCTCCTCCAAAGGATTGGACTTATACTGTAACCTACGATCCTATCCAGAATTCTTCTTGCAAATTGAGCTTTCACCTTGTTCATATCGATCCTTCTCGGCTTCTTTACAGCTTCTCTTATGGCACGTGGAGTGATCTCTGAAAACACTATCCTTTTTTCATTCCCCAGGATTCCAAGAAGCCTCGCAATGTGCCACGCTATGGCTTCTCCTTCTCTATCCATGTCAGACGCCAAGAGCACCTCTTTACCCTTAGAAAGATTTCTCAGTTTTTCAACAATTTTCTCCTTCTTAGGAATTATGACGAATTCAGGTGAGAAATCATCCATCTTTACACCGAATCTACTCTTGGGAAGATCAACGATGTGTCCCATTGAAGCAACCACTTCATAGGAATCTCCTAGAATTCTCTTTATGGTGGAAGCCTTCGCAGGGGATTCAACTATGACGAGTTTCTTTTTTTTACCTTGCAAATTTTCTAACCTCCTCCATTATGTCCTTAAATCTTTCCTCATCAACGCTCTCCACGTATATTCTGACAACAGGTTCCGTTCCGGAGGGTCTGACAAGCATCCATGTATCTTCTCCAAAAAAGAATTTCATTCCATCCGTTCTATCTACAGATGTCACTTTCAAATCAGCAAAGGATTCCTCTATATCCTCAAATCTTCTGATCACGCTTTCTTTTTCCGAATCATCACGAAATTCAAGATCTATTCGGGCGTTATGGAATTTTCCAAAATTTTCCTCGAATTCTTTCTTTATCTCGGAGAGTTTTTTCCCTTCGTAAGCCATCATCTCCAATATCAAAAGGCCCGCCAGTATACCGTCTTTTTCAGGAACGTGGTCTTGTATCGAAAGTCCACCGCTTTCCTCACCCGCTATGACAACGTTCTGCGTCAGGATGAGATTACCAAGGTATTTGAAACCGACAGGCGTTTCTATGACGTTCTCACCGAAAGATTTGGCCACCGTATCGAGGGCTTTTGACGTTGCTATACTCCTTGCTGACGGACCTTTTTTCCCCTTGTTCTTATAGAGATGCCATGCGAGGAGCGCTATCACCTCATTGGGTTTCACATAATTTCCTCTTTCATCGACGATACCGAATCTATCCGCATCTCCATCCACGGAAAGCCCCACATCCAATCCCCTTTCCACAACAAGGTTTCCAAGATAACTCATTCTCTTCTGATCGGGTTCTGGCCTTCCTCCACCGAAATAGGGATCCCTGTAATCATGGATAACCAAGCATTCTTTCGATATGGATCTACAGATGAGGTCAAGGTAACCTATAGCGGTTCCATAAAGTAGATCCACAGCTACTTTTATCCCTGAATCCGCTATTTTCTCAAAATCCACCAGTTCTCTCAACCTTTCCACGTAGTCTTTGGATGGATCTATCAATTCAAAAAGGCCATTATGTGAGGCCTCCATGATATCCATTCTTCTTATCTCCAGATTGCCGGATTGTATTTCAGCAATTTTGGATTCGATAAAACTGGTGACCTCAGGAAGAGCCGGGCCTCCATCTGAAGGATTGAATTTGAATCCACAGTACTCTGGTGGATTGTGCGAGGCAGTTAGATTGATACCACCTGAAAGTTTTTCCTTCCTGATGGTGTAGGATACGACGGGAGTCGGAGTTGGCTTTTCGGTCATGAAAACCTTTATACCGTTCCCCACAAGAACCTCTGCCACGACCCTTACAAATTTCTCTGTCAGAAATCGTGTGTCTCTGGTCACTATAACTCCCTTTTCTGGATCCTCTTTCTCTTTTATATACTCAGCCACAGCTTGGGAAACTATCCTCAGATTCTCGAAGGTATAATCATCCGCTATGATTCCTCTCCATCCCGAAGTGCCAAAAGTTATTTTCTTCACCTTCTCACTCTCCCTTATTCCCCAGCCTTCTCAGAAAAATCCTTCTTCCAAGGTTTCTATCGTAATCACTCCAGGATTTGTTCGAATCGGATTTCTTCTCCTTCTCGCTTATTTCTCTGAATCTTGACATCTTGGCATCCAAGTTTTCCACATGATGAAGGAGGAACGCCTCAGGAGTTTTTGGAATTATGGGAGAACCCCATTCGAGCTCTCCATGATGCGAAATTATCATATGCTCAAGTTCTAAGACCTTTTCATCATGAATACCGACTTTCTTCGCTTTTTCCCAAAGCAAAACCACACCTATCGTTATGTGTCCCCTGAGCTCACCTTCAGTTGTTACCTCAATTCCCTTCGATGTCACCTCGTACTCATACACCTTTCCCACATCATGAAGAAGAGCTCCCGCGATCAAAAGATCTCTGTTTACAAGATCTTTGTACATTCTCCACGCATAATCACACATCTCCGCTACCGATACACTGTGCTCTAGAAGACCTCCAAGATAGGCATGGTGTACTTTCATTCCCGCAGGTGCTTTTAAAAATTTCTTGAGAAATTCCTTGTCGTTGACGAAAAATTCTCTCAACACAGCCTTTATCTCCTTGTCCTTGATGGAATCTACGAAATTGAGCAATTTTCTGTATAGATATTCGACATCCTTTTTGACAGTCTCCACGAATCGATTTGGATCGTACTCACCATCAGGAAGTATCTTTATGGAATCTACCGGTTTGTCAACATTCAGCTGTATCCTTTCCTCAAAGAAAACCACTTTCCCTTTTACCCTTATTATGTCTCCTTCCTTCAGCCTGTTGTCGTTGAATTCCGCGTTATACCAATCCACAGCCCTCACAGATCCTGTTTTATCTTCAAGAGTGAGTAGCAGGAACTTTTTCTGATCCTTGGATTCCTGAAGTTTTTTACTCCGTACCTTGAGGGTGGTCTCGATGTACTGATTCATGTGTTTTTCAAATTGATGCACAAACGGTTCTTTAGTTTCAGTCATTTTGAATTGTTCCAAAAATTCCTTCGGTATGAGATCCTTAAGTTGCATCCAACCACATCCCTTCCTCCACTTTTACGATCTTCCCATCTCTGTGAAAAACCCTCGGGACCCTCCAAGATATACCCGTAGTGACCTCATAATTTATCGTTCCCACCTTTTTGGCTATTTCTTCTGCGCATACAGCTTCCTCTCCTTGTCTACCTATTATGACCACCTCACTTCCGATTTTAACACCTTCCACATCGGTTAAATCTACCATTATTTGATCCATGCAAACTCTTCCTACTATCCTGGCCCTTTTCCCTTCTATTAGAACATCCCCGACGTTTGAGAGACGCCTGTTCAAACCATCACCATATCCAACTGGAACAATTCCCACAAGAGTCTTTCTCAGGGTCTTATAGGTCTTACCATAACTCACAAATTCCCCTTCTTCCAACCATCTGAGGTGCACTACCTTGGATTTCCATTCAAGAATAGGTTTTATCCATTCTACTTTGAAAAATTCCGATGGTTGAAGACCGTAGGCGATGATTCCAACCCTCGACAGATCAAAATGTGAATGGTGCTGCAGAGAGATCAACGCAGGAGAGTTGAACATGTGAGCGATCTCATAGGATATACCGGATGTTCTCAAGGCCTTTATGAAATCTTCGAATCTCTTAAATTGATACTCGTTGTAGGGGTCCTCTGGTATATCGGCGCTTGAAAAGTGGGAGTAGACTCCTTCAAAACGGAACCCAGAATTTGCCAGTCTTTTCGCCAGGATCAATGCTCTCTCAATGTCTGTTCCCAATCCCCCCATACCTGTATCCACGAAAAGATGTACTTTCAATCTCTCTTTGGAGGACACCACGGATTCTAATGCATCTAGCTGATCCTCAGAGTAAATGGTTATAGACAGATCCAATTCTAAAGCTTCTTCAGCTCTACTGGGTTCCACAAAATTTGATATCAAAATAGGTTTTCTTATACCTTCCTTCCTAAGAATCGCTCCTTCTTCCAGGAAAGCAACCATGAATCCCCATATGTTGAGCTCCTCAGCTATCTTGGAGATGGTTCTCATTCCATGACCATACGCGTTGGCTTTGACGACCAGCATTATATTTCCGAATCTCTTTTTTATCTCCTCAATATTTTGGACGAACTTATCAATATCTATCGTCACTATTGTTCCTCGACTCAGCAGGCACAATCCCCCCAAAGAGGATTCTTTTTAGTACCTCTTTGTCACTCAGAGGATGAGGAAATTTGTAGATACCTTCGTCTGTAAGGAATGTCACAGAAAAAAGGCCGAATTTCACATCCTTGATATCATCTATTCTTATGCTTCGTTTGTTAAAAAACACCTCTTTTTTCTCAGTATCAACGACGATTTCCTTTTTATGAACTACGATGATCCATACACCGAAGAGGATCGTTAATAACACTAAAGCCGCCTTTAAAACAGGCTTTAGGGGAGTGAAAAACAGATTTTCGACGACCAAGAAAAGGAATATCCATCCTGCGAATAAGAGCATTCTGTACCAAGTGGGAGTTCGAAAACGCATTATCATAATATTTTTAAAAACGCGGGGTTACCCCGCGTCAACTCACCTCCATCTCAACTTCTTTTGAAGGTTTCACATACCTTTTAACCTTTCCTGACTTCAGACACCTCATACATACTTTTATGGTTTTAACACTCCCATCATCCATAATAACTCTTACTTTCTGCAAGTTGGGTCTGAACCATCTTCCACTCCTCTTATTCGAATGACTCACACGGTTTCCAGATTTAGGACCTCTTCCACATATTTCACATCTTCTTGCCATGAGCTATCCTCCCTTCTCCGCGTCCTCTCTACACAGGCTATATATTATCAAAAGGAGGGATTTTTTTCAATGCTTTAAGGGCGGTGTTTCAAAAATCGGGGCAGGAGTGACAAAAATATGAGATAAATATGAGATAAGAGTGAGAAAAATGGGGCAAAAATATACAACCTTAGAAGAGAGACCAAACCTCCTTTATGATCAGCATGGAGAAGGATTTGGATAGTATGGTATGATTTTGGAGTGGAAAAAGCGAGTTAATTTGGTGATAGTTTTAGAGTTTAACTTTCTCACAGCGAGGGAGATTACATCATCTCCCTTGCTTTATTTTCTATACCTTCACGTTATTTTTGAAACAACCCCAGAGCACGAGGAAATCTAAAACACAAACCCAGCTAAATAAAGCGGTACAGAAGTTTTATACCCTATATCTAAATCGTCTTTGAAAACTATATCGGCATTTGAGGATTTCGATCGTCCGCCTATCTCTATCTTGAGATTGCTTATAAGAAAATCGCAATTTTCATATTCGCAAGTTCTTATATCCTTGAAATTCATGGCAAAAAACGCTTCGTGAATGGTTCCAATACTTGCATTAAATGATATAGCAGGATAAACATCGGGGGTATAAAGAAACACTTTTGAACCTTTAAGACTTCCTTCCCTGAATCTAACAATCCTTAAAACGTTAGCCATCTCGAGTATGTCCAAAAGATCGTAGAGTGTTTCTCTGGAAATAGAGAGATCCTTTGTTAAAGAGGAAACACTTATCTGAGAGGATGGGGAAGATGCTACGAAGGCTATGAGCTTTTTTACTGAAACTATTGTTGGAAATCGAAGAGATCTCACAGAGGTGAGATCCTCGTAGATAACCTTCTCCACTACCGATCTGAGAAGAGAGAGGTAATCTTGTTGTTGCTTTGCAAGTTTGAAAAATGGATAACAGCCCCATTTGAGATATCTCTTGAAGACTTTTAAAATATCTGGAACCTTTCTGACCAGATCTGCAGAGATCTTCGCGTGATTTTCCAGAATGAACTCAAAAGGCATCTTTTCGACACTCACCAGACCATTCATGTAAAGATATTCCCTAAAGGAAAGGGGAAACATCTCGTATATTCTCATTCTTCGCGACAGATCCCCTTTTTCGAGAAGTATGGAGAGTTTGGAACTTCCGAGTACGATAATTTTCCTGTCAGGGAAAGTGTCATGGAGGGCTTTTATCTCTATCGACCAATTTGGATATTTATGAACTTCATCAACAATCAGGCTAATTCCCCGATATGAAGTGAGATCTACCGATGTCGTAAACACTTTGTTTCAAGACTATGGGGTTGTCAGCAGAAATATAGAGGTGGTATTCTGGAGAAGCTTCAATGATCTTGAGATGTTGTAAGATCAGCGTCGTTTTACCAACACCCCTAGCACCAACTATACCGATCACAGGAAAATCCCAATCTATTTCCTTTTCAAGTTCTCTAACATATTCCATTGGTACCTTTTCAAGAAGATACTCCTCTATCCTGGCAAGCTCTTCCAAGATATCCACAATGGTTCCGCTCCCATTTGTCAGATTTTTCTGACAGAATTATAGCAAATTTGTCAGATTTTTCTGATAATTCGTTGTTGTATTAAGTTGCTAGTACCTTTGTGAAATTCATGAAATATCTTTCTTGAACCAGAGTAAACGCATAAAAGTTGATCACCCCCATGGGGCTTGTGAAATAACTTGTAGAATAAGCTGTCTGTCTACCCTTTAAGGCCTAGAAAATCTGACACTTTCTTTGAAAATCTGAAGAGCTACTCACTTGATGACGCTTTAACACCCATGAAGTAAATCCCGTTGCTTCCCCTGACACATTCGGAAATGAGAGCTGTTTTTCCTACTCGTCTGCGACCATAGATGACCATGAGCTCTTGTTTATCCGATTCCATGAGCCTCCTGCACGTAGCTAGCTCTTCATTTCTATCATAAAAATCCATTCTATCTCTCCTTCCAGATTTACTAATCCAGAGAATAATGCTAAAAATTCATAGGTCTGCCAGTATGACGTTAACACTCCTGTCTTTGCATATAACAACTCCTTGCACTTGAAAACTTCCAGTGGAAGTTACTAGACTGGATTTTTGGTCGGCAGCTGCACCAGGGAAGAACGGGAAATACGAAGCTTTCACCGTGAAAAACAAAATATTAGATGTATTTTTATCAGTGGGGGGTCCCATGGTCTGCGGGGCTCCTGTATCTGATAAGTTTGAAAAGGATGGGCTAATGG
>Ga0190313_1000126_pt1 | contig 49576 bp, 44 predicted proteins | sample 4870071011_MG_FD_169989 | JGI IMG/M metagenome (GOLD analysis project Ga0190313, IMG submission 169989) | Hydrothermal vent sediment bacterial communities from Southern Trench, Guaymas Basin, Mexico - 4870-07-10-11_MG | ecosystem: Environmental > Aquatic > Marine > Hydrothermal vents > Sediment ... | reverse complement strand
CCCTACCAACCCCCTTCCCCTAACCCACCTTTCCATCCTCCCTCTTTCTATTTTCTTCTCTCTATTTTTTCGCCTTCTATTTTTTCGTCTCTCCGCTATTTTTCAAAACACCCTCTTCTTCCAGCCGTTTTATCGCCCGCCCGTAAACCTCTCTTTCCCTCTGCCTCAGAGCTTCCAGGCGCTCTGCTTTCTTTTTTCCACCAGTCTTTTTTTCCCTGTAAGCCCGTCGTGCCCTTGTGACCACCCGGCGGTTTCTTTCCCGATAAACAGACAGCATCTCCATGAAAGTGCGTCTGAGAAACAGGAGATGAACCACGCCGGTCGAGAGGTCTAGGAGGCCGAAAGCAACACGGTAAGGGTGGCCACCTATGGAGAAGACCGAGCCAAACCCAAGCAGTGCCATGGAATAAAACAGGGATAGATAGAACCACCCGCGCAAAAAAACGCCCCCGAAAGGCCTGCGCCCCTCTCTGATGAGAAAAATGTTCAAAACCAGAAGCACACCCCCCACCACTACGAAAAGAGAAAACTCCTTGCCAGGGCCAACAATGGATACGATGCTCAGCGCTATAAGGCAGAAGGGTAAAAAATTCAACGCCCCCCAGACAGTCCACATGCTCTCCCACGACCCCAGCGACTTTTTCTGGTCTGGTATGCTGTCTTTGCCCCTGCTGTTGCCCCGCATCAAAATCCTCCTCTTTCACATATTAGACCTGCGCACGATTAAACCCGCACATATTTCAAAAACCTTTCCACGCCAATTTTTACAACGATTTTTTGCTTTCACAAAATTTCTTATACACCCCCCCCATTCCCCCTCCGAGGGATAACCATGGTGGTGAAGGTCGCCATAAACGGATATGGTACGATAGGAAAGAGGGTGGCAGACGCCGTCTCAAAACAGGACGACATGGAAGTCATTGGGGTCACAAAGACCCGGCCCACTTTTGAGGCGTTCATGGCAGTGAAAAAGGGGTATCCCCTCTACGTTGCCACAAAAGACTCGCTTGAGCCGTTTGAAAACGCTGGACTCCACGTACAGGGAACCCTTGAAAACCTGCTGGACGAAGCAGACATCGTCGTGGACTGCACACCCGGAAAAAAAGGCGCGGGGTACAAAGAAACATATCTCAAAGCCGGCGTAAAGGCCATCTGGCAGGGCGGAGAAAAACACGAAGTGGCCGGTTTCAGCTTCAACGCTATGGCAAACTACGAAAAAGCTCTCGGGAGAGACCTTGTACGCGTGGTCTCATGCAACACCACCGGCCTGTGCAGAACTCTATACCCCATAGACAGGGACATAGGAATAGACTGGGTCCAGGCGGTCATGGTCCGCAGAAGCACAGATCCGGGCGACTCAAAAAAAGGCCCTATAAACGCCATTGAGCCAGTCCTCAAAGTGCCAAGCCACCACGGCCCGGACGTCCAGAGCGTTCTACCTCACATCAACATAAACACCACGGCCGTCAAGGTCCCCACGACCATCATGCACCTCCACAGCGTCGTCGTGAAACTCAAAAGAGAAGCCAGCGCCGACGAAATAATTGACATATGGAAAAACACGCCCAGGGTGGTGCTCGTATCCGGCAAAAAAGGCCTGGTCTCAACGGCCCAGATAATGGAAATGGCCCGTGACCTGGGCAGGCCGAGAAGCGACCTCTACGAAATAGCGGTGTGGGAGGACGGCACACACGTGGTCGGAGACACGCTGTACTATTACCAGGCAATCCACCAGGAAAGCGATGTTGTGCCGGAAAACATAGACGCCATAAGGGCCATGTTGGAGCTTGAGACAGACAAGATGAAGAGCATAGAAAAAACGGACAGGGCTCTCGGAATACTTGGGGGAGATATCTAATATCTAAGACCTCTAAGCGAGAATCTGCGGGAAAGCCGTTAGTGTCGGTGTTATGTCGTTGGAGTTGTTATCAAAAAAGAGAATCAAAAATGATAACTACCACCCATAGTTTAAATACCACCGGCTGCTTTTATCTTTTGCTCTCCGCATCTTGGGGAACCCTACATTCGCCGGGGAACCCCTCCTCCCCCTTTTTTCGTAGTTTTCGTAATGATAGTTTTTTCTTTTTTCGTTCAATTTTACATCCGTTTTTCGTGACGGACAAAAACATTATTATATACTCCAGAACTTAGTCCCCTCAGCCAGATGCCGGCCAGCTGCTGGCTCCCGTTCTCCTAGAACGGCTCTTTCCACTCCCCCGAGCGAGGTGAGAAATTGGCTCCCGGCGTGAGTCCACTCACATTCCTCCCATTTCTGGGCGGCGCCTTTTCCATATTCTTTATGACGTGGTTTCTTTTTAAAAAAGGAAGTCCTCCGTCTACGACGAAGAGATATTTCATAACGTATCTGCTTTTCACAGGGCTGTACGGCATGCTTGAGACAGTGGCGTACCTCACTCCTTATCCAGGGGCGGCGAAAATAGTTCTGATAGCATCAAGGGTGGACCTGCTGCTGGCAGCATACGCGGCGTTTTCTTTTGCGTCCAGTCTGTCCGGAGACAAAGAGAGCCCAAAAACCGCCATCATACCAACGGTCTTTCTTGCCGCCATAGTGTCAGGATACCTCATAACAGACATAAGACCGGCTCCATGGGGGTGGAAAATGGTCTTTTTCAAACCAGTGCTGGCAATATACGTTTTTGGACTGGTGCTCTTCGCCGTCCTGGTGCTCTTCCTTCTCTATGAGATATACTCGGAAATAAAACCCGCCGAGACTCCATATGCAAAGCGCCTACGCCTAATAATATCTTCCCTCGCTCTCACCATGGCTATAGGCCTGACAACGAATGCCCTCTTCGCCTTCTTTGAAATTGATATCATACCGATGCTCTCAATACTCACGCCTGTCCCTGTGTCCCTGTTATACCTCTCTTTCAGAGAAACCATGCGGAGAAACGGTGTCTGAAAAAACAGCAGATAAAAATTATCACTGAGCCGGGGCTAAACAGGAATGGCAGGAGTGGATGCCAGACCGGGGTGCTGGGTCGGTTAAAACCAATCTTCCAGAGTGGTCAGCCGCCCCCCACCCTTTTTCCCGCTTTTCTCCCCGGCTTTTTTCCCACCACGCCCTTTTCTGGGACCCGATGTTGAGGTCGACTTGGGCGCACCGGAAGCAAAATCGCCGAGAATGCTCTTCTGCCTGTCTCCCAGGAGGAGTTCCCGCTCATCAACGCCGAAAACCTCCGTTACCCTGGCAAGGGTTGAAGCCACCCGCTCCGCATAATAGTTGTAATCGGGGCGATGCGAGAATTCCTCTCCATCAATCCAGGGCTCAACAACCTGTGGCTGGCGCCGGCTGTCCACCACCACCCAGCTGACCTTCATCCCGGGCGTGAACACATATCCCATCTGCATCATCTTTTTAGCCGCCTGAACGGTAGCCTGGCTGTCGGGGTCCTTGTACTCGTTGAACGCCCTGCACGTCCGGCTTATGACCAGTTTTTCAACAGGCACCTCGCCCTTGCGCGTCTGCTCCACGAGCTTTTTCGCCAGAGAGATAGCCCCATCTATGTCCCTGTCCAGCACCCTCTCAAACACCATCATGAGCGCCTCGCTCTGGAAGTCAAAGCTGTCTGTCCGCCGTGTCTCATAGCCCCTTATTATTACGTCCTCCTCCGGCCAGACCACCTTCCCGACATAGCGCTTCTTCTTTCCGTGGCTGAACATCGGGTCCAGAGCCTTCTCAAACTCAAGCACCAGCCCCTCTTTGCTGAACCTCTCTGCGATCTCTCTTCCAAACTTCACGGCGTTTTCCAGCCCTGGCTCCGGGCTCTGGAAAAATATGCTGTCGGTGTCTCCGTAGATGACCTTTATTCCTTCGCTCTCCAGTGTGCGGATTATGCGCTTCACATTGTCTCTGGCGAAGGCGGTTATGCTCTCACCTATCCTCCTGTCTGTGAACCTGTAAAAGTTGCTGGCAAACACACCATAAAAAGAGTTCATGAGTACCTTTATGGCGTTCTGAAGACCGTCATAGTACCACCTTTCTTCGTCTGTTTTTGCCTCCGCCGCCTTCCTTTTAGCCTCTTCCCTGTCCTTCATCAACTGTTCCAGGATACGCGGCACAAGACCCCTCTTCTTCTCAGGAGAGAGAAACCGCACCCCCACGGGAGAAACGATTTCTCCGTCCTCAGATATGGTTGTGAAGCATATGTTGTTGGAGATTATTATGCTCGGATACATGCTTTTGAAATCCAGGACACAGACCCAGTCGTACACCCCCGGCTCTATCGTGTGAACATATCCGCCCTCAATCTTCTTTCCGCCACCGCCACGTTTGTTCTGGGGTACACCTATCTTTTCCCTGTCCGCCGCTCTTATTAGAAGGCTGTCTATGAGAACAGACGTGCGTCCGTTGGCCACGTCCTCAACAGGCAGCCGGGAAACAGTGGCCAGGTCCATGTGGCGGTCCAGCACCTCTATCTTTTTCAGAATCCTCAACGCCAGATCAGCGTCTTTGAGACAGTACTCCATAACCCGTTTCGGGTCTTTCTCCCACTCCTCACGCATGCGTCTCCGGTTGACGTCAAGTTTTTCTTCGCCGAGCAAAAGTTTTGCAAGGTGGTTCAACGTCTCCTTTTTTGGGCGAAGGACGATTTTCGCATTCCACCATGCATCCGCCACGATCCGGCCGTGGATTCTCCAGAACTGGTCTCCGACCCGCGACGGTTTGCTCCCGTCTCGCCCTATGCCAGGGTCTATTTTGAAATCCTCCGCCTTTTTCATAAGCAGCGGGAGGTCGTAGTTGTCAATGTTGTACCCGGTTATTATGTCAGGGTCCAGATCTTTAACATCTCTGAAAAACTCCGCCACCACGTCTTTCTCGGCATAGCCCTCTCCGCCGATGCACTTTTCCACCCTTCTGTCACTGCGCCCGTCCTCAAAAACATAACAGATTGTATAAATCTCCCCTGTGTGGATGTCGTTTTCAAGGTCAAAACTCAGTATTGAGAGGGGCGGTTTGAAGCTGTCTATGTTCTCAAAACCGTCGGCGTCAACAACCACATCCGTGGTGTACATCTCTGCCTCATCCCCCCCGACCGCGCTTCCACGGACCCGTACACACGAGTCCAGGTCAAAGTCGTATATGAACCTCTGAGCGAAGGGGATGTCCGATGCGAGCACCGCACGGCAGCGGCTCCTGTAACGGTTCCGATATCTGGGCACCTCCCACGGACGTTTTATCGTCACCCGATAGGTCTCCCGCACCTCTCCCTCAAACCAGAGATCCTCTCGCTCCACCCCCAGGACGTTTTCGTCGCTCCTCAGGTCTTCAACCACTCCGCTTTCTGGTTCGCACAGGAAGAAATACGGCCTGAACCCCCTGTAGAGGGCGGTCACATGCTCTCCGTCCCGGGTTATGCCATAAAGTTCAATGACTGCGCCGTCTGGCTCCCGCCGGTAAGAAGCGCTCAACAGGCGGATTTCCCACGCCCCCTTTTTTTTCTTTTTCGCCATCAGGGACCATAACGTGTTTTTGGATTAATAACTTTGTTGAGCATTCCTGTGAAACTGAGAAAGTGCCCAGCCGGGGTGTGCGGCGGTGTAGGGGGTAAAAATAATAACCCCTCCCCCATATAAGAGGTGTCAGGCCTGTCAATGTGCGAGGGTGGCCGAGCCAGGTCAAAGGCGGCAGACTCAAGATCTGCTCCCGCAGGGGTTCGCCGGTTCAAATCCGGCCCCTCGCATATATTATCCGATTGAACCGATTAACCGGAGGGGACGGTTTGAGAGGAGGAACACGAAGTGTTCCTACGAATCAAATCCGGCCCCTCGCATATATTATCCGATTGAACCGTTTACTGGGGCGGAATTGGCCAGCGGATTTGTGAAACAATTCCAGCGAGTCAAATCCGGCCCCTCGCATATATTATCCGATTGAACCGATTAACCGGAGGGGACGGGATGGGACTCAGAGGAACGAACGAGGAGAGTTCCTTAGGTCAAATCCGGCCCCTCGCACTTTTTACGGTAGTAAAAAGCCGGAGGAATACCCACGCCAATAGTTTTTTAACCCCACAGTGTGTCCGGTGAACCATGGAAGAAGAGATAATCGTACAGCACAAACACTGTCCCGTGTGCGGGCGTGCGATTCCGCCAGACGAGGAGTTCTGCTCCGATGAGTGCCGGGAAAAGATGGAAATTCTGGCCAAAAAGAAGCGCCTGTTTTACTATGCTTATATGGGCCTGGTGGTTTTCGTCATGGCCCTCATTGTCATGAGCGTCCTTGTCAGTGGATAAAACCGTTTTTTGTCTGTATGGCGAGGTGTGTCCGGTATGAGAGTGGGCCTGGGGGGAACTTTCAACGTTTTTCACATTGGACACATGCGTCTCCTGTCCCTGGCAGTGTCCATAGCTGGAAAAGGGGGGGAGGTCCTGGTCGGTGTGTCTTCTGACAGACTGGCAGCGGAGATGCGGAGAGACAGGGGTGTGCGCCTCCGCCCCTTTGAAGAGAGAAAAAGAGAGGTTGAAATCTTCCTCAGAAGGCATATAGAAGAAGCGGGAGAGGGGGTTGATTATGAGATATCCGAAATAGACGACCCGGTCATGCCGGCTATGCAGCAGTGTCTGGACGCCCTCGTTGTCTCCCACGAGACGGAAAAAAACGGGCTGAGAATAAAAGAGGCTTACAGAAAAAGGGGTCGTTCTCTTCGTCTCTACGTGATGGGCATGGTGCTGGCCGAGGACGGTTTCCCTGTTTCGTCCACACGGATACTGAGGGGAGAGGTGGATGAGAGGGGGATGATAGGGCGGCCTGTGCGCGTATGTGTCGGCTCTCTCTCGCCGCCCAAAATAGACGGCACCAGGATGGCATTTAAAAAGGTGTTTGATAAGGCGGATGTCAGGGGTGTGGACATTTCCAAGTCAGCCTCCTACACATCGGGCGCCTCTCATCCCCTGTCTATTGCGGAGATGGTCAGAACGGCCAGGGAGAGGGCGGTGCGGGCTCTCAGAGAAGGACAAAAAAAGGGAAGCGGTGTGTGTGACTACGGCGTGGGGATAGAGCACGGGGTTCTGGCCGAAGTTGCCGGTATGGGAGGCGAGGGCGCGGGGGGGGCGGGTGTCCAGCCCCCTTCTTTCCACGTGTGTTGTGTGATTGATCGCGGGGGACTGGAGACGTGGGGGAACAGCCCCGGTTTTCCAATCCCCGGCTTTGTGTTTGAGCGTCTGACTGTGTTTGAGCGCCTGGCCGGTGGCTCAGCCGATTTCCCCGAGGGCCACGGTGGTGGGAGGGGCGTTGACATGTCAACGATACTTGAGCACTACCTGAACACACGGGACATAGGGAAAAAGGGCGGTGTGACATCGCTTCTGTCGGAGGGCATGGTTGAGAGAAAGGATCTCGTCTTCTGGGGGGTGCTGTCCGCTCTCATACCACGGATTCGCTCTGACATATACTTTCTCAGGGTGCTGGACTGAGCACCACTGCGACTGTTTCCCAGGCCCATTTCCTGATCCAGAAGTGTAATCGCTCTGTTATTGCCACAAATCTGTGTCTCAAATAGCTCAAGTTACCGGATGGCATGATAACATGTGGAATCTGCTGGCCAGTTCTCCACCTGTCTCTTTCGGTTTTTTCCGCCGGAGCGGCGGGATATATCAATCGTGCGGTTCCGATGAGGATGCTCCAGGCGATCATCATCTTTTCTCCGGGCGTGAGTGATAACACGGTCTCCCGGTGGTATGCTCCCGCGGAGGGTATGACAAATGTCTGAGATGAGAAGGGATACAGGAGGTGAAAGACACCTCCCTCCCACATGTCCAGGGTGAGATGTCCAAAACCCATCGCCGACCAGAGGATGAAGAACCTCCGGAGGTCTGATGAGCGTGGATTTTTCAGGATTCCAGACGCAAAGTAGAGGATCAGAGGTATTTCAAACGAGAAAAAGAAGTTGTGGAACATTCTGAATCCTGGAGATATAAAAGCGTCTATGTCTACCGCCCCTGCCGAAATGGCGGCGCCGATCAGGAGAAAACGGTCTCTGCGTGGGTTTTTGCTTATAAGATATCCCACAGCGAGGGAAACTCCCAGGTGCACAAAGATGTTCGTCATGTTTATCCCTTTTAGTATCTGCCGCCGTTTTATAAAAAAGAGACAGCGTCTTTACTGTTTTTGATTTTCACGGGTGATTACTGGAGTTGATTTTCAGCGCGGATTATCATCCCAAATAAGCACATCTCCTATTTTATATACAGCGGTGGGGATGTTTTATTGAGGTGAAAGAAATGGCATCACATAGCGCTGTTGGCGCTGTTAAAAATGCTCCGGACGTGTTTGATATTCCGGACACGGTAGAAACGCCCGTTCATAGCGTCAGAGAGAGAAAGATATGGAGCACCCCGGCGAGGTTAACTGTTTTTCTGGGGGCCGTTGGCATCCTGATGTTCAAACTCGTTGTTGACACACGCCTCATGGGATGGCCGGCCATGGCACTGCCGGTCCAGGCAATCTCCTGGCTGGGAGTTTTTTCAGTGACTGGAGTCCTCTCTCTTGTGGTCCTGGACGGTGTGCCTATCAAAGCCCCGCTTTCGTCGGCTTTTTCCCGCATCCACATCTCCGGGAGAACCCACGACCGGCCCATGCACTCCTCGCATCCCTCGTCCGGGTATTTTGCCTTTGCCGCATGGCTCCCCACAGCAACCGCAGGAGACGCTGGCGTGGAGCACGTCTATTGATCGCTCCGAACACGCTGTTAGACAGGTGGCTGGACAGGTGTCGCCGCCGTTGTGCTGTGTTGTGCTGTTATCAAAAAAGATAACAACCCAAAAATGGATATAAAAGATGTATGCTTAACAGTTTCTAAGTGTGATATAAAATGCAGATGGTAGAGTCTGTGGGTAGGCTGTTTAATAACAGCATAGAACGCGCATCTTGGAGGTGTTCTGTATATGGTAGAAAAGAGAGCTGAAAAAGAAAAAGCGAAAACGACGACAAAAGACATAAAAGCGGGAGAAAACAGGGAGGGTTACGAGGGCCGTCTGGAAAACGTTTTGAGGATACCTGATCCCATAATCAATTTTTTCATGTCTGACGGGGGGAGGTCGCTGATAATAAAAGGAAAGGCCGGGACCGGTAAAACCACCATGGCTCTTGAGATAATCGGCCATTTCGTTTCAAGGTTCCCCGCCAAGTATATTCCTTCTCGTGTGGCTGATGTCTCTCTGCTTGAGCACTTTCCCTGGATACGAGACGTGGTTGAAGAAGGCAAATTTGAGCTGTGCGTTTCTTCCAGGGAATCTGAAAAAGAGGGTTTCATCAGAGAACACCTTGACAAACTTGAGGGCCGCATAGAAGAGGGCCTCATTGATGAGGAAGACGCTGATCTGTCTGACCATATTCCGGTTGAAGAAGAGGACGGGGAGTTCGTAATAGACATGGGGGAGGACCTACCGGAGCTTGAAGACGTTTACAACTTTGTTGAGGGGGTTTACCCTGAGAAATCGCTTGTGGTGTTTGACAGTCTGGAAGGTCTTGCTGACATATATGGGGTGCCTGCCAAGCGCCTGATGTACACTGTTCAGAAGGACCTTGTAGAGCGGGACAACGCCAACGTTATCTTTGTGATGGAAAAGGATGACGACAACGAACTGGACTATCTGGTGGACGGGATCGTCCGCCTTGAAAGAACTATGGTGGAGGGCCGGATTCTCAGAACGCTTTACATTGAAAAACTCCGCGGCGTGGCTGTCAGGCATCCGGTAACTTTTTTCTCTCTGGTGATGGGACACTTTTTCGCGCCTCCCGTGCCCCACAACGTTGATCTCGCGCAGAAAAGAGATCTTCTGCTTTTACTGCCTGACCAACCTGACTGTCTATCAACGGGCTTTCCGAACCTGGACAGAGTGATTGGCGGTGGCATACCTGAGGGGCAGATAGCGGTTTTCTCATCCGGCAGGCCCATGTCTCCGTTTATATACTGGGGCGAACTGGCTGTTGTAGTCTCTGCTCTTAAGAAAAAGAAGGGCGTACTGTGGGTCCCGTCTCAGAACGCGCCGGCTGAGCTCGCGGAGAAGTGTTTGCCGGAAGATGTCAAAAAGAAAGTTGATGGAGACATGCTGCGCATAGCGGAGGTGCCGATATCATCTCCGACCCGTTTCACCCTCCCTGTTGAGGGACATGAGCTTTTCAAAGAACTCGCCCCATTCCAGGTCTCCTATTATTTCCGCAGGGGCAAAAAACCGTATGTGTATGTCATGGACATCCAGTCGCTCTTTTCCATTTATGGAGGCAGGGGGTATGACACTTTCAGATATGAGCTCCTGCGTCTCATTTCTTTGCTTCGAGCCGGGGGACACACGGTTCTTCTCATGGGCCCGGAAAAAGACAGTATCGGGGAGTCTATCATGTCTTCCGTTGCGCCCCACATCCACGTGGCGTTCAGGAGGGAGAAAAACGTGCACCTGGTCATGGGTGAAATTCCGTTCACTTCAAAGTTTCTCGTTGTTGAGACAGACAGCGGGTTTGAGGCGATGCCAATAGAATAGTGTCACTGTCTGAGCAGCATTGATAGTGTATCCTGGCCTTTATGGGTATTGTTGGTATTGTTGATTATACTGTCCCATACCGCTCCGCCTACCCGCAATGCTATTTTACCCACATTACCCCGCCCCGTACTACCCAACCTCAGTATCGCAACCGGCATCGTAGGAGATAATCAAATAAGATAATCATGGGAGATAATCGGTGTTGATAATCAGGTTATACGGTTTTTATAAGGTCGGTGTTTTACTATTCTCACGGTGATGAAAAATGACTGAAGAGATGGTGAGACTGCTTACCGACGAATACGCAGCCAAGATCCTCATGGCTACATACGGCCGTGAGAGAGACGCTCTGTCCCTGAGCAGGGAACTGGAGATTCCAATAGCCGCCTGTTACCGCCGGATACATGCCCTTGAAAAGAATGGGCTGCTGGAGTGTACGGGGGAGAAGATGGGGAGACAGGGCAAGAAGATAAAGTTTTACAGGTCCACACTCAAAAACGCCCGGATAGAGTTTGTCAACGGGCGCCTTGTGGCAAGGTTGCAGTTTGTCAATGGCGAAAAGCGGGAGATAGCAGTTTCCCGCCCGGCCACATGACGCCGCCGGCCTGCGGTTTTGCTCCTGGGTTCTGTTCCTGCTTCCGCCCGACTTACCATCCCGGCTCAACCCACGTTCAACCCATACCCGATATTTTTTAACTATATAGATTAATAAACCCGTATTTACGGCAGTAAATATTTTATAGGGCCTTGGGACATTACTTCTTTTACCATGTCTCTCAGAGCGGTGCGCGCAACAAACACTATCCTTTACCCGGGCATCCGGCCCAGTGGCCCAGGATGTCTTTCCATTTTTCATCTTTCCCGCCCGACCGCTCGCTCTTTCAAACCCGTGGAGGTGTTATGTTGAAAAAGACAACTGTTGAACTGGACGAAGACCTGTACAGGCGTGCCAGAACATACTGCGCGATGCATGGGCTCACTTTCAAACATCTGGTCTCAACCGCGCTGTCCCAGTTTCTTGAAGAAGCGGAGGTCAAAAACCCGGGAAAATACACCAACCAGGTGATTGAAGCCATGAAAGCATGTGGACTGACAGAGAGAGTTGCCAGCGGGATTTTCCAGAGGATGTGCGAAAAACATGGCCTCCCACCGGAGACAGTCACCCCATGGAGTGCAGACATCTTCTTCAAACGGGATATATACGAAGCGGTCAGAAAGCTCCTTCCCTCGGGGGACCTGGCACCTCTCGCTCACGCTCTAAAACTGGAGGAAATGGAGGGAAAGAGATGATAATAGAAACAATAGATGGTCTGAAAGAGGCAATGGCAAACGACCCGCCCCAGGGATCTGTGACCGTAGTGATGGGTCCCCCCGGTTCTCTGAAATCAACCCTGGTATATTACATACTGGCAAAAATGGGAGAAAAGGGGGCAAAGTCGCTCTATGTCACGGTGGAGCAGTCGCCAGAGAGCATAATTCACAACGTTAAGAGCATGAACTTGGACGTCAGACCAGAGTATGTGAAAATGATAGACCTGGGTGCCGCTAAATACGAGCTGAAATACAACCTGTCCTATCTTGACGAGGACGAAACTCTCAACCTCATACTCGCTAACATGAAAGATGCCATAAACGGCGAGGAGCGCCTGGCCTTCCTCGGCCTGGACTCCCTCAACGCTCTCTACATCCTGTCCTCGGGGGGGCGAAAGTTTCGCTTAATGCTTGAGCGTCTTTTCAGAACCCTCCGGGAGCAGAAAATCACATCTTTTCTCGTCCTGGAAGACATGGGCCAGGACAAGGGCGTGGAACAGTTTCTGGCCGACGGGGTGATCCAGCTGGACATAGTCCACAGACCTGAGGGGAGAATCCGCTCTTTTGAGATAAAAAAGATGAGAGGCGTCTGGCACAAACTCAACCCTTTCCTGCTGGACGTTGAAAACGGCCGCATAACCCTGAAGGGCGAACTGATAGAGTAGCCTCCCTCACTCTCCTCCTTTCACCATCGCGGGGGAGGAGGAGAGGAAGGTGAGGTAGAATGAGAAATGGGCTGGAAGAAGTGGCGAAGAGGATTATGTACAGGGTGGAAATGGGAGAAATGAGCGGAATAGCATATGACACGGGATGGGTGGCTCGTCTCAGCCACGGAAAACGCTGGGATGCGTTCCCGCGCTGTGTGGGATGGCTGGAAAGAAACCAGCACGAAGATGGAAGCTGGGGCGGAGCGCTGCCGCACAACCACGACAGGGTGATATCCACTCTCTCCGCCGTCCTGGCTCTGACCGAAAAACCAGGGTGGGAGCGTGTCCACAGACACAGAATACGCCGGGCAGAGTCTTTTCTCTGGGAAGCAATACCGCGTCTTAAAGACGACCCCTGTGAGACGATAGGATTTGAACTGGTCTTTCCGGAGATGATGAGAGAAGCAGAGAAGAGAGGGATGGCTCTGCCCTACAGCGCCGCTGAAAAATACGAACAGATGAGGGAAAAAAAGCTGTCTCTGATCCCGTCCCTTGATGTTATATATGGAGACGGGGCTTCGGTGGCTTATTCTCTCGAGGGCCTCGGCGATTCGCTGGACACACAGAGAGCTAAAAAAATGCGTCTGGTGGACGGCTCTGTTTTGACGTCGCCATCTGCAACGGCGTTTCTTCTCAGAAAGGTTGACAGGCCCGAAGCATGGAGGTACATGTACAGAGTTTACAGGCAGTCGTGGGATGGCGGCATAACACCCCAGTATCCCGCTGAGATGTTTGAAATCCTGTGGACGGTTTATAATTTCCTCAACGCCAGAATACCCTCCGGGGAACACTACCTGGACCACATAGACCATGTGCTGGCATCAATTAAAGACAGGGGCGTCTCATGGACGGGCCTGACATCTCTCACGGAGGCGGACGACACGGCCATGGCCCTTAAAATACTCAATGAGTTCAACTGTCCGGCAGACGCCTCGGTCCTGGAGAAATATGAGCGGGACGAGTTCTTTTCCTGCTTTGACTTTGAGATGAACCCTTCGGTCAGCACAAACATACACGTTCTTGATGCGGTGAAAGACATGGAAAATTATCCACGAAGAGAAGAGGTGGTTGAGAAGATACTCCGGTTCCTCAAAAAGGACCTGGGTGTGAGTGGGTACTGGCAGGATAAATGGCACATATCGCCTTTTTATGCCACAGCGCACGGTGTTATAGCCGTGGAAGATGTTGACCCGGAGCTGGCCGAAAGAGCCGTTAACTGGATCATATCAAAGCAGCGTGGAGACGGCGGGTGGGGCCTTTACCGCTCAACAGCAGAAGAAACCGCGCTCGCGCTGCAGGCACTTTTTAGTTTCAGCGAAAAAGTGGATATGATTGACCCGGCGGTTATCGGGAACGGCCTGGGCTGGCTTGTTGAAAACGAGAGTTTCTCAAGAGAAGAGCTCTGGGTTGCCAAGGGCCTCTACACGCCCCTGGTTGTTGTGGATTCTCTCGTCGTGAGCGTGCTATACACGGGCATATCCTGGCTCAGGAGGGGTCTGCTGGAACCCCAAATGGTGCGCTACAGCGGCGGAGAACTGGCAGCGCTCGCAGCCATGGAAGGCAGCAACACAGCGTGGGCCCCGGAGAGGGACGCGATCAGAGTGACAAACGGCGATGGACCCGGAGGAGGTGGCAGGAGTTGATGCGTGCGAGAAACGGTGCACAGGAGAGAGCCAGTACGGCGAGCCCCGCCGTTGCCCGCGTTGACAGGGGGGACGCTGCCAGACGTAATGCTGGACGTAAACGCCTCCCGGTCATTTTATCAGCCGCCCTGCCCAGGTTCGGGAAGGCAATGATCCTGCCCATCTTCGTGCTCTATGCCGCCACCTTCACAGATTCAATAGTGGCGATCTCAGCGGCTTTTGCTATTACAGGCATAGTGCAGGCATCTGCACAGTTTCCAGCTGGCATGGTGTCTGACAGGATGGGAGAACAGCCCCTCCTCCTGTTTTCGCTCTTCATGTTCGCCGCTGGCTCGTTTTTGACAGGTACGGCGTGGGACTTTTTCTCTCTCTTCGTGGGCAGGTTTGTTATGGGCCTGGGTGTGATGTCCGTTGCGGCCATAGCTATGGCAGCGGAACCCCGGGGGATCGTTGACAGGACACGCCGGTTGTCAGAGATATCGCTGGCAACAGCTCTGGCTTTCATAGCAGGGAGCGTCGTGGGGCCCTATCTGTACTATTTCTTTGGTGGTGGACGGAGCGGTGGACGAGCGGTTTTTTTCACTGTTGGACTTATAGCACTGGTTGTTTTTTCTGTTCAGCTCAGGGGTTTCCTGTCCAGATTTCTGTCCGGGAGCACTGGTCCCACACACACCCTCTCTCAACCTTTGCGTGGAAAAAGCGGGATGTCGCATGTTGAAACAGGTGGGAGCGTTAAAAAACGGGGGGGCGTTAAAAGGAGCGTTAAAAAACACGCCCCAAAAAAGAGGATGGCGGGTGGAGTTTTTCTGTCCCTCTTCGGCAGCGCTGTTGCCAGAGCAGAAACGACGATGCTTCTTTTGCTCTTTCCCCTGATGCTTGTCCCCTTCGCACCTGATGGGGATTACTGGAGGTATATACTGCCCGTTTTTGTCCTTGGACTGGGATTGCTAGCGGTCGCTCACAGAGTTGTGGGAGCGGTTGGTGTGAGAAAGACTTCTGTCGCTGTGTTTTTGCTGTCTGTGGGCGGAGCGGTGGTGATGTTTCTGTCCGCCGCAACGGGAACCTTCGGGCTCTCCCTCGGCGCGGCCACTGGCGGAGCCGCGCAGATGGGCGGGGAAAAAAGGATACTGGGGTTGTCTCTGGCCGTGGTGTCCCTCTCTCTTGTTTTTTCGTCGGTGTCTTTATACGACCCACTTGTCCCAACGGTTCTTTTTCATCAGGCGGAACCCTCTGCCAGGGGATTTTTCGCGGGCGCATACAACACGGCCAGATACCTCGGAGACGCCGCGGGCGGTTTCTGTCTGGGAATCTCGTTGCTCATAGGACCATCTTTTGGCGTCCCGGCGGTTTTGCTGGGTCTCTCTGCTGTGCTCTTTTTGTCTCTGTTCTTTGCGTCAAAAGACATCCCGGAACCTGAGCGATCAGCGGGAGCGGAGCGCCGTGTCCCTGACGGCCCGGGGCTGGAAAATGCCCCAGGGTGGAGGTGAGGTGGAATGAGCGGTGGAAAAGATGAAACTGGCAGAAATACATGCAGAGATAAATACGGAGATGTATACGGCGGCGTATCTGGGTTGCCTGTGCTGTCCGAGGAAGATTTCATATCTCTGCCGCTTGAAAAAGTGCTGGACATCGTGGAAAAAGCGGGCAGGCCAAGAACGGTCTGTTTTACACCGGACGGTACCCGCAGAGCGGCCATAGTATGGTACGGACTGGACCCCGGCTCGCCTGATTTTGACAGGAAAAAGTATTCTTTTGAACACCCCATCTTCATGGAAAACCTCATGTTGATATACGACCACGGAGCAGAAAACCTCCTGGTTCCCATTCTGAACCACAAAAACCTGGAACGCCCCAGGGAGTTCATAGAGGGAACGGTCTACCCCGGTGTCAGGGAACTGCTGGTGGGGGACGAGTGGGACGAGTTTTACAGGGAATACGACGTACGTGTCCGGTGCTATGGCGACAGACAGCACCTCCTGGACAAGGGGTTTGAAAAGCTCGTTGAGTGGATGGAAGACGTTGAGAACAGGACAGCCGGCCACAAAAAACGCCGCCTTTTCTGGGGCATCTGCTGCTCAAACAGCATTGAACACACACGCCTCGCACACCTCGGGGCAAGGTTTTTCTCCCGCAAGTCCCGTCTTCCCACAAGAGATGAGTTGATTGAGATGTACTACGGCGAAGTGGTGCCAGACGTTGAGATATTCATACGCCCCTCGGAGGTCCGGGACAGCGACCTGACGCCCCCCATAGTGACTGGAAGCAGGGCCCAGTTCTATTTTCCGGTGGTCTCCAGCATGGTAAAGTTTGATGCCCGCCTGTACAGGAGGATATTATATGATTATCTATACAACAGACCCGGTGTGATGGGCAAGAGATATTACAGCGGCGACAGCTTCACCCCTGAGGAAAAAGAATTTCTACGGCGGTTTTATGCTATGAACATGTATGAAGTTCTCGGGGTGGGCATGAGGATAGGGCCGCACTGGATACCAACGACCAGGATACATCTGCCAGAGAACAATGGCGCTGATGAAAACGCGGCCGGGCAGACGAACAAAAAGGCAGACGAACAAAAAATTAATGGGGGGGAAACAGGGTGATATCTGATTGGACGGTGGTTCTCAGCACGGTGGCCCTGGCATTGTTTTCCATGGGGGCGATATTGTTTTTGCTGGCCCGTCTCTCAAATAAGCGTCTTTTTTCACATCTGAGAAACATTGTAGTTTATTTCATATTTTTTATATCTTTTCTATCAATGGGACTGGTGCTTGATGCCTCTCAGGCGGTTGTGGATTCATACACGGCGGCTTTATGGATTGCCAGAATAAAATACATCTTTATGTTCTTCGCAGCTATGTTTTTCGTGCTGTTCTCAGATGCCCTGTCCTTTTCGCCCACTTTTACCGGAATATACCGTTTTCTCATTTTCATCTTGCCAGGGGTTTTATCGCTCTCGGTTTTCCTGCCTGGGGGAGTTGTGGGCGTCGTGGAGTCTCGCTGGGGGTGGACAACACGCTTTGGGCCTCTGATGTGCCTTTTTATGGCATATTTCATAGTATGTATGTTTTTTGGAGTATGGTACATAGCAAAGGCCCACGCAGGAAGCGACGATCCCAGGGTACGTCACAGGGCTTCTCTGTTGATTCACGGCACCCTCCTGACAGGCATTTCTTCTGCGGCATATTCACACGTTTCAAAAATCGTTCCCGGTTTTCCGCCTATAACACCAGTGTTTTTCATACCTCTCGTGGTCCTGTGGACGTTCGCAGTTCTTGAAGACCCCTTCCAGCTTGTTCCGACACGGCAGATTCCAACAGCAGATTTCGCGGAGAGGATAGGCGCCGGGAAAGCCCTGTGCGTGCGTTCCCGCGAAAGAGCGCGTGAACTGGTACAAAGGGAGCTGAGTGCCGGAGTGCCGGTTGTTGTTTTCACGGAAAGAAGCCGAAACGAGGCCGCTTCTTTTTACAAAGTCAACCCGGAGGCGGTGTTCGTTCTAAAACCGAGAGTGCCCTTTGACTGCTCTGATGTTCTGGAAACATCTCTTTCAAAGAACACTTTTTTTGTCGTTGACCTGTTAGATAACAGTGGCGCAGAGAACGGGCGGGATACAGGAAAGAACGGTCACAAGATTTCTTTCAGAAACGATAAAGGGGTGGAGAGTGAGCGCAACAAAAAGATTTACGAAACGCTCTTCGCCCTCTCCCGCCACCTCTATAGAGGGGGACGAGGTGTTGTATATGTCCCGTTTACCGGTAACGGGCCCTCACACGGATACTGTGGCACAGAAGACGAAGAAATTACACTGTTATCGCTGGTCTTTGTCTCCCCCGCCATCAGAGAGATATTCGCCCGGAAGTTCAAAGAAAAAATGGGAGAAACCATAAGGGCGATGGCCGTGAAGGGAGGCGTTGGGGCGAACATAATAAATAGATATGAGAATCTCATAGAAAACATAGTTGAGAATATCATGTCAAGAGGTTCACCGTGCGGCAGAGAGGATATTGAAGAACTGGCATCTTTCAGAAAAACGATACTCTCGTTCTTTATGTCTGTTGACGAGGCCCCCGTTATGGTTGACACGGCGTTTTCGTCCGTGGGCGTCCCCCCAGAGTACGTCGTGATCCCGGAAGGGGGGGTGTTTTTTGTTGGCCACACTAATGAGTCGGTTTTTGCTTCGGTTATAAACGCGGTTGTTAACCTCGGAAAAGGCGTGGCGATGCTGGGTCGGAGAGTAGACCCCATGTGGTTTGACCTGCTGGGAATACGCCGGGAAGATGTGATATGGGTTGGAAAGACGCCGGTTGAAGGTGTGCGGAGGACAATCCCGCCCACGCCTGAAATAGTTCGTCTCAACGTTGAGGACATGTGGAAGGAAGGAAAGGACGTGGTCATCCTGGAGTGTACGGAGTATCTGATTCAGAAGGTGTCTTTCCAGCGTTTTCTCAGGCTTATCTGGGTGCTGAGAGAATCTGCGGCTGCTGAGAAAAAAACTCTGCTGGTTCTGATAGACCCACAGCTGCACGGCAAAAGAGAGGTGCTCTCGCTTAAAAGAGAGGCGGACATAGTCTTCCTCCCCTTCCAGAAAATATCCGATGTGATAATGGAAGAAAATCGTATATATACTGAAAGACAAAATAGGGGAGTCTGGGAGGATGCTGGTGAAAGGGCCTATCTGTAATCTCTAAAGATGTGCAGGTGGTGTTGCGGAGAGACGAATGGTGTGGAGTGATGGCCACATGGTGGAAAAAGACAGGAAAGACAGCAAGACGTGACAAAGGAGGACGTTATCCGATGGTCGACACGGACGATTTTTACGGTGCAAAGCTGAACCCAGCGGCATTTCGCCTGTCTCTTTTTACGGATTCCTATGCTTCAAAGATACTGGCATACGTGGCTGTAAAACCCTCTGGCGCCCAGGAGATAAGCAGAAACCTGGACATACCTATAGCAGTGTGCTACAGACGTCTAAAAGAGCTTGAAGAAGCAGGCCTGATAAAAGTTGTCCGGCGTTTTCTCAACAGGAGAGGAAAAAGGGTTAATATCTATGCGGCAGTGGTTTCAAAAGCGAAAATAGAATTCGTCGACGGTCACTGGTCTGTTAAAATTTCACTGAAAAGCGGTGCTACATACGAGTGGGGCGGCGGGGACGCTCTGAGGTATCTCGGGCCAAAAGACATGGGAAACACAACCGTGAACAACGGTTTGAGTGTGGAGAAAAGCGGAGAAAACGAGGGTTCGGAGAAGAACCCGGATGGAGAGGATGGTGGGGGTACAGACAGTAACAGAGGTGGTACGGACCTCTGACCACCTGTGAGGTGTTGTAACTTCTGAAGTGGTACCTCTGAAGTGCGTGTTTTAGTTTTTTAGTTTTAGCCGGAGGTTTTAATCGGACATCAGGTCCGCCCGGGCCAGCCTGTCCGTGCCCAATGGACAGCTGAGCCAGAGTGCCACAGGGCGTAACACCGCAGGTAGCACTGCAGGCAGCCCTCGTAGCCATCGTGGGCCACCGTTTTCTTTTTTCAGGTTTCAGGTTTTTTCAATTTTGATAATCACCGTGGAATACCACTTCATGGGGTTTAAAAGGGATGGGCGGGCGTATAGAGTTACACCAGAGAGGTGATGAAAAATGGAAGGAAAGAAAGAAGCGGCCGGAAAAAACAAAAAACCCTTTGTAGGGTTGGTTGCGCTCCTGATGTTCGGAAGCGTGCTGGCTCTGTTGCCAGCCATGGCAGTAGGAGATGCGAACAACGAATCGGTTTTAACCGTTGACTCTGGCGGTAGCGGAGATTATACCAATATTCAGGATGCGGTTGATGCCGCCCCGCCCGGAAGCACAATATATGTCCTGCCAGGCATTTATGAAGGAGGAATCGTTGTTGAAAAGCCTATAAACCTGATAGGTGTCGTTGGAGAAGAGGGGGATATGCCACAGATACTTCTGGACGGCACTTCAGGCACAGTCATATATGTGAATGGCGGTGGAAACTGCTCATTAGAAAACTTTTTGATAGCAGGTGGCGAGATCGCCATAGAAGCGTATAATACAAACACCACTGTGAGGGGCATAAAGATAACTGACAGCCTGTTTGGCATGTCGTTTGTGAATGCGGACAAAGTTGTTGTCATGGACTCCAAAGGTATAGATTTGACAGATGGTTTTATAGAGTTGAACAAAGTGAACACAGGGACAGTATCCGATGTTCTTTTCTACACTCCCGGGACGAAAGAGTACAGTGAGAGTGTTGGCGTGTTTATGTTTAAGACAGGATCCGTGTCAATAGAAAATGCGGAGTTCACGGGAGTATATGAGGGAGTTGAGATCAGATACGGCGTCAGCACCTACGTGTACAACATGACCGTTTCAAACTCCGATGTGGGCCTCATCTACAGCTTCGGAGACGGAAGCGTTTTTATAAAAAACTCTGACTTAAATGACACATCTTATGGTATAATAGCCAGAGACTACGCGTATATAGAATATGAGGGATACATATATTTCAAAACGGATGTTGACTCCACGGCCACTCTGGACGAGGTACACCCGCTTATGTGCGATACGCTGGAGGACACGTCTGTTGGTATCAACCTCACAAAGAGCGGTGCGCAGATAAAAGATGTCTTTGTTGATGGCTATGATGATTACTCTTTCAACGAGAGCACGGGCGTTCTCACAGTGTTCCCACCCCCGGACTGGAGCGGCCAGCTCGTGTTTGACGTTAAAGTCGTTTACTATTCTCTATCGGAATTCTCCGACAGCACTGTAAAGATAAGCACCAGAGGGAAGACAGGCGACGACGCTTTTCCGTCAATTACGGACGAGGGTACTGGCACATCTGAGACAGAACACATGAGGGTGTACCTGGATGTTACGCCAGTGAATGACCCGCCGCGTGTGTCTCTCCCTGATAGGATAGTTTTCTACGAAGACGGTGGATATATTCTGAATCTCAGCGGAAAATATTACGACGTTGAGGGAGACGGTGTCACTTATGAGGTCGTCCCCGGTGATAACCTCACTGTGTCCGTCTCGGGGGACACGGTTTTTATCTCTGCGGCAGCTAACTGGTCTGATCAGTCTTACATACGCTTTATTTTTACTGACTCACAGGGCAGCCAGACTGTATGGGACATAGCGGTCTATGTGATTCCTCAACCCGATCTCCTGATTGAAGAAGACACGACTGGAGCGATAGTTCTTGACGACTATTTTGCACAGGGCTTCAGCAATATCTACTGGGAAAATGGTGAACACACGGTAGCAACGTGGGACCCAATAAACAACACACTTGTGGTCACACCTGAGCATAACTGGTATGGGATTGACAGGATATGTATAACAACCGAATACACGATAATAGTGCCTTTGCCCATGTCACAGTATCCAACTCTGTACTCGCCCATAGACCCTGAGTTGCCCCTCAAAAAACAACCACTCCCTACAAAACGGGTATACACCGATACAAGACTCGCAATGATTTATGTCACGCCGGTCAACGACCCGCCGGTCACTGTCAACAACGCTTCCATCCAGTTCAACGAGGACACAACGGGCATGCTTGATGTCTCCACGCTTTTCAAGGACATTGACAGCCAGCTGACGTACACCGTTGAAAACAGCGGGGTATTCTCAACCAGACTTGACGGCAGCGTGCTTTACATCACCCCACCCCTCAACTGGAATGGCGAAAGCGACATAACTGTTGCTGCGAGCGATGGAGAATACAGCACCACGGCGGTGATCCATGTGTCTGTTGCTCCGGTGAATGACCCGCCGGTCGCTCCCGGCACCAGGGATATATATCTGTCCGAGGACACGTCGGAGACCCTGGCCCTGGCATCCCTGTTTGAGGACGTTGATGGCGACACCCTAACATATGCCATTGAGGAAACAGACGGCGTGCAGGCATCTCTGAACAGCGGCACCCTTCTTATATCGCCGCCAGCGGACTGGAGCGGCGACGGGTTCGTTGTTGTTAGCGCCACAGATGGAGAGTACACAGCCACCACAACTTTCAATATCCATGTGAGCCCGGTAGACGACCCGCCAGCTCTGGTCAAAAAACCTGCGGCAGTTACTATGTCCCCGGGTTCAACAGCGACTGTTTTGCTGACGGACTATTTCTATGACAAAGACAGCGAACTCACCTTCTACGCCGAGAGCGGCGATCTGACCGTGGAGATAGACAGCGGCATGCTTTACATCACTGCGCCATCCGATTTCTCCGGCACAACAACAGTTCACGTTGTTGCCACGGACGGGCTCTCATCGGCTGATGCATACATACCCGTCTATGTGGCCCCCGAGACTATCTCCGCCGGGACAGGGACCACCGGAGGGACAGACGACACCGGTGGAACAGGCGGCGGAGAGACAGAGCTCCCCCAGACAGCCTCTTCAAACAGCTTCATGGTGGCGGCGCTGGTCATATCGGTGGCGGCGCTGGTAGCGGTAACCCTTGTTGTAGTCTGGAAAGTGCTTGGAACAGACCGCCGGAAGGTGAAACAGGCGTACATGTCAATGTCTCTGGCACCCGCCGAATGATCAGAAATGGTCAGCTATGCTAGCCAACAGAAAGCCACAAAACCCCCAAACCCCCTTCATTTTTTTTGTTATTTTTATTATTTAATTCTTATCGTATTAATGTATCTGCATTATTTATATCTTTTTGCCGTGATGCATGTCCACCACAGTTGTGCCTTCAAAAAGAAGATGGTTTTCTCTCTCTGTGAAAGCGGGGTCCTCAACACAGAGCAAACAAACCCCGTTGTATTCTCTTGTTGCGTCTTTTATTAGTGTTGGGAATCTGAGGAGGTGGTCTGTGGGGTTGTGGAGGTACATGTATTCCATTCCTGTTAGTATTACTGCGCCTCTGTTTTTGTTTTTCTGGAGGTGGTCTGTTATTCTTTTGGTTATCAGTCCCAGGGCTGTTGGAGAGTATCTGTCAGGGCTAGGGATCGTGGAAAGAGATATCGTTTCCACGTTCTCCCCCCACCCCTCATCCCCATGTGGAGGAAAACGAGAAACAAGCAATATCTTTTTTCCGGGCAGCTTTTCTATGATCCTGTGGACGTCTCGCTCATTCCATCCGTCCCAGAGCACTGCGTACGAGTTCCCTGGTAAAAACCTGGCGTCGCTAAACTGTACTGTCTCGTACATCGGCAACACCCCTTTACGTCCGCTCTGCAATTTTTTCACTCTCCATGTCTATGCATCTCTTCTTTTCAGCGCTAATCCCGGCTTTCCTTGAAGCCAGAAGTGTCCACCCTCCACGCTTGCTCTCCTCCGACAGGTGTTGCTCTGCTGTCCCGGGCGTGAAGAGGCCTTAACACGGTGCTTTTTCTCAGAGATTGGTTCCACCAACCTCCCTCCATCGCACAGGGATGTCATATGTATGAGAAAAATGGCCCAGATACGACCGTTTCTCAAATACAGACGCCTGTTTTTATAGACAATAAATAACCGTCTATTAAAGATTTCTGTCAAATTCCGACCAGACACGTTTGTCACGTTTTTATATTACTGGTGACCATTTATTGGCAGTTTTCATCAAAAACGTAAACGTGCTCTTAAGTGATACTTAGATGCTATCGCCTCAAAAGTCTTTTATGATTTCACATCCCTCTGCGAGCAGATATCTCTCTCTTTCGCTGAAAGCCCTCTCATCCAGTATAACAATGAAAACCCCGTTGTATTCTCTTGTTGCGTCTTTTATTAGTGTTGGGAATCTGAGGAGGTGGTCTGTGGGGTTGTGGAGGTACATGTATTCCATTCCTGTTAGTATTACTGCGCCTCTGTTTTTGTTTTTCTGGAGGTGGTCTGTTATTCTTTTGGTTATCAGTCCCAGGGCTGTTGGAGAGTATCTGTCAGGGCTAGGGATCGTGGAAAGAGATATCGTTTCCACGTTCTCCCCCCACCCCTCATCCCCATGTGGAGGAAAACGAGAAACAAGCAGCACTCGCCGGTCTTTCAGGAGGGACAGACACTTCTGGATTAGAACCTCTATGTTCCCGTGGCTGGTGACTATGTAAGACTTTCCGCTCTGAAAACGCACATTAGAAGTTCCCCTCAACATTGTGTCTCCTGATCTGATCTTTCCCGCCTCTGCGGAGAGGCTCATACCACCACCCCCCCTTCCTTTTTCTGCTCCGTGCTTTTTGCAACCTCACACGCCGAATCGTTGTTCCCGTGTTCCGCTTTTTTCATATTCTCACTTTTAGATACGGTTCTGTCCCATTAGCAAAGAAGAGATAGCCGGTATATTTATACTTTACTTCTTCTAAGGACAATAAATAATTCTCCATTCCCTCGGTATTTTAACCTTTCGCTTTTTTTCTCAGAACTGATTTTCATGGGCTGTTTTGAGACGGTTGGTTTAATTACCCCTTAATGGCAATCCACTTATTGGGGATAAAATGAATGTGCGACCAGTGGCCAGGCCTATAATATCGGAAGAAGAGGATGAGCCGACAACGACTCAGGGGACTCTGGAATGGTACGAAAATGAGATAAAAAAGCGTCCGAGGGACATCGGTCTGAGATATGGAAAGGCCAGGTTGTTGATGGAGAGCGAAAGATGGGAAGAGGCCAGAAAGGAGCTGGAGGAACTCCTCACAATGGACCCGGACTTTGCGAAGGGATGGGACTCCCTTGCTCTCTGCTGTCAGATGCTGGGAGACCACGAAGGGGCTTTGAGGTGTTATGAAAACCTTGAGCGCCTGGAACCGGACAACGAGGAGATACTGTGTGAAAAGGGAAAAACGCTGCTATTTCTTGGAAAATATGACATGGCAGAGAAAGTGTTCTCGGAGGTGCTTGAGATCAACCCTATGTACAAAGATGCCTGGCTGGGCCGTGCAGAGGCGATAAGGCGGCGGGCCGAAGAAAAATTGCCCCACGACCCGCCGGAAGAAATTCCCCCGGAAAAAGACAGGTTGGTTGAGGAATCATATGACACTGTCCTTTCCATGGATCCGAACAACATTGAGGCGATGGTGGGAAAGTCTTCATGGAAAATCCTGAAAGGGGAGGGCGAGGAAGGGTTAAAACTCGCAGAAAAAATCGTCCGTCTGGACCCCAGGTCCATAAAAGCGTGGTATGTCCACGGCCTGGCAGCGGAAACTACGGGAAACGAAAAGCTGGCCGAGGAGTCCTTTTCAAAGGCGGCCTCCCTCGAGCCAAGGAGCTTTGAGATGCTTGACCCCACAACTTTCTTTTATCGGGGCGACTCTCTTTTCCGCATAGGAAAAGAAGAGGAAGCGCTGAGGTGTTTTGAGAAGATACTGGATATGAACAGGAACAGTCAGATAGCGCTGATGAAAAAAGCATCTCTGCTTGAGAAGATGGGCAGATACCAGGAAGCGGCTGAGACATACGAGCGCCTGGTGAATCTCCGTCCAGACGACCACTATATATGGTATCTAAAAGGAGGCGTTCACAGAAAAACAAACGACCTGGAAAACGCGCTGGAGTCCTTTGACAGGTCTGAAAGTTTGAAACCGGATTTCACCCCCGCCATTTACTCAAAGGGGGAGGTCCTCTATTCAATGGGCCGGCTGGATGAGGCGATGCAGGAAATGGAAAAACTGCTTTCCCTGGACCCGGAGAACAACGAGGGCCAGAAACTTTACAATGCCATACACCAGGCGCTTGAAAAGTTTGTCTCACAGCCCGGCCCCGGCCATCCCACCCACGTCTCCCACCCCCAAAAAAAGGTCAGAAAAGTTAAGCGGAAGAAAAAAGTACGTCCAGGACGAAGAGAGATCTCTGGCGCAGGACACAGTTCGGGGATCGACCACTATGGGAGAGCCGCCGTCCAGAGAGGAACGGAAACCATCGGGGAAAACAGCAAAGCGATTGCCACCTCAGACGTGGACATTTATGTTGAAGATCTGGACAGTATAATAGAAAGACTGGACAGCATAGAAAACGCTGCCGTTGAGTCAGAACTGATGGTAGATGAGCCGACTGTGGAAAAGATGGACGCAGGCGAACTCTTCCAGACCATAGAGCTCGCCAGGGCTCTCGTCCGCAGGAAGCGTTTTGAGGAAGCGACAGAGCTCTATGAGGGAGCCATCAAGGCTGCGCCAGAAGAGCCGTCCCTCTACGTTGAGCTGGCCCGGGCCTACAGAGAGGAGGGGGACGTAGCAGGCGCCCTTAGCGCTCTTGAGCGATGCCCGGTTGCTCACCCAAACGTCCTGAAAGAAAAGGTGCTGCTTGAGACAGACCTGCTCAGAGAGTCCATAGACCACATCATCGCAATGATGGGAAACGAAAACAAGCCGGCGGAATCGGACAAAGAGAGCAACACCCCGCTCATCAGGGGTCGGAAAGGCACTTCAAAGGGGAAAAGGTCAGGCAAAAGCGGTTTTCCAGGCAGCATATTTCGCCGCCGCTCATCGCAAGAGACAAAGATGTCTGCTGGCCATGTCTCAGACACAACAGGCGGAACTGGAGGCATTGAAAACATTGAAAAAAACCTCTCACCGGAACATCTGAAGGAACTTCTATCTCAGATTGAGAGCCTCCTCAGTCAGACCCCCTCTGACCCCCTTCTGTGGTATGCCCGGGGGGTGGTCTTGTACAGGGTGGGCAATCTCAGGGAAGCACTGTCTTCAATGACGAGGGCAATATTTCTTGAGCCGGAAAACCCTTCTTTCTGGGAGGCTAAAGCGGAGATCTTTCTTGCTATGAACAAAAAAGAACAGGCAGAAAAGTGTGTGGAGAGAGCCGCCCAGTTGCACACGGCCAGAAAAATGGAAGCAGAGGCCGCCTTCGGGTCTGTTGGTGGTATGGCGGACACGGACGAGAAGGCCCATGGCTCAGAGAAGAAGTGGGCGGCGGCGTCGGACTTTGTGGACAAAGGTAGGGGTGCGGGCAAAGATAAAGGAGGGGAATGGCAGAGGTGGATTTCCGCACTCTTTGAAGAGGTTGATTCAAGCAAAGATTTCCTCCCGTGTCCCCACTGCGGTCTGAGAGTCAGAATAGGCACAGAATCATGTCCGGGCTGCGGCGTGGCTTTTGTTTACAGGGAATACGTTGAAGACGACCCGTTTTCGTCTCTGTTTTTTTTCGGCGAAATAAACGACAAAATTCAGGACGGCGAGGTGCGGGACATGTACATGGACATAGCCCATAAGACCATCTATGCCATGACGGATGAAAAAGAAAGAGACGCTTTTGTGGTTATAGTCCTCCACCCCAGAAATGAGACAGACAGCTTTGATTTTAACGACACGTTTTTTGACCAAAAGCAGGCTCAGGGTCGTTATCAAAAAAGATATTCATATCCGATAACGGGATAGACCTGTTTTTAAAGAACAAACAGCGTTTTAGGATTGGTGATAGCAGATGAAAAACGCCGGTCTCCAAAAAGGAAACACGGACAGAAAAATAGATCTGACAGACATAGTGAATGACAGGGACGTCATGACCATCCTCCGCATGCTCATCAGGTCCCCCGCCACCCCCAGAGAAATAAGCGCTCACACAGGTATCCCCATAGCAAAATGTTACCGTGTCCTCTCATCTCTGGAGAAAAAAGGAGTCGTGGTCCCCCTCGCCAGGAAAGGAAAGATGCGGCGTGGCTCCATACCATACCGGGCCAACCTGGAGAACGCCTATGTCTACGCTGAAAACGGCCGTATCCGCCTGAGATTTGAGACAGTCCTCTCTCTCGTGGAGGCTGTGGAAAAGCGTGCCATGTACGGCTGAGACCTTGCGTAAATCACGATGAACCGCCCTCCTCTACCCACCCCCCATTATGGGGGTCTGCTTCCGCGGACCCCCACCTCTTTTTATTCTTTATTCGCTCTTCTTGTTTTTTCTTGTTTTTATCTTTTTATTATTCTTCCTGTTATTCTTTCTGAACGTCGTTTTCCTCTTCCAGGGGCTGCAGGCCGCCCACTGCGTCCAGCTTTTCAACGGTCAGCCGGGCGTTTTCCAGCTCTCTACGACACTCCTCTGCCAGGAGTTTTCCTTCGCGGTAAAGAGAGATGCTCTCTTTGAGCCCCATGGTCCCCGATTCCAGTGCTCTCACGATTTCCTCAAGGCGTTTTATTTTCTCCTCAAAGGTCAAATTTTTTCCGCTCGCATTTTTGTTTCCCCTTTCATCTTCCCTCTCGTCTGCCAAGGTATCACCACCACACGCATTCCGACTTTTCCCGACTTCTTCTTTAGACTTCATCTCTGGATATTTTTTCATTTTCTGACAGGACAGCCAGTAAATTCACTCCTTTTTTCACACCCGTCACCCCGGCGGCCACCACCCCGTCTCTCAAAACCGCTCTAACTGTCTCTCCTGAGTGCAGGCTTTCAACGGACGAAACTATATCTCCATCTCCGCCGAGGAGAATTGAAAACCCCCTGGCTAGCACGTTTTCAACAGAAACGCTTTCAAGACGGCTGCTCCATGCCTCGTATTCTGTGTCACATCGGGCCAGTTTGTTTCTTATGGCGTTTTCCATGCGCTCTCCCAGTTCGTCAACGCGTTGATAGTTCTGAAATATGACCATCTCAGGGCTGTTTGCCTCAAGCCTCTCGTCAAGCCCCATGAGCGTGTCTGTAAAGTCTTCAATGATGCCGTAAACGGTTGATTCCATCCGCATGACCATCTGTTCAATGTTCCGGATGATCTCGTTTCTGTCCGGGACAGCCAGTTCGGCAGCAGCAGAGGGGGTGGGGGCCCGCAAATCGGCTACGAAGTCCGATATGGTGAAGTCTATCTCGTGTCCAACAGCGGATATTATGGGTGTTTTGCAGGTGTATATCGCCCTGGCCACCCGCTCATCGTTGAAGCACCAGAGGTCTTCAACAGACCCGCCTCCACGTCCCACGATGATCACATCTGCAATGCCCAGGCGGTCAAGGGCCTCTATGCCTCTCACTATGCTGTCCGGTGCCTCTTCTCCCTGGACTACAGCCGGAGAGAGAATCAGTCGGACACCGGGAAACCGTCTGGAGAGCACGTTTATTATGTCCCGGAACGCTGCCCCGGTGGGCGAGGTGACAACGCCTATCACACGGGGAAAACGGGGTATCTCTTTTTTATGTTCGGGAGCAAAGAGTCCCTCTTCGTAAAGCTTTTTTTTCAACCTTTCGTATTCCAGGTATAAGTCGCCGATCCCCGTGACCTTTATTTCCCTGACGATAAGCGTGTATGCGCCCCTGGGCATGTAGACGTCAACGGTCCCCCGGACGACCACCTTTTTTCCTTCTTCTATCTTTTTCAGGTCCATGCCACCCTGGTTTCTTTGAAAAATGGCACAGTCAATCTGGGAGTTTTCGTCTTTGAGTGTGAAATAGAAATGGCCAGAGGCCTCAACGAGCCGTGGCCGTGAGACTTCTCCCGTGACTTTTACGTCCTGGAGGCGGGGGTCCTGGCGGAGGTCTGCCTTTACAATGGCGTTGACCTCTGAGACCGTGAGGATTCTCTCCTCTTCCGTCTGTGTGGTCACGTCTTTTCTGGACCCGAAGTCTTCCAGTCGCATGTCTCGCCTCCTGGGCTTGTTGTTTGGGTGTATCGTTGTGCCTATTTTTTATTTCTGCCTGGAGAGGGGTGAAAGTGCGAAAAGCGGTTAAAAGAGTGTTCAAAGTGTGAAAACGGGTGTGATGTGAAAAGAGAAACAGGAAAAGTTTTAAAAATCCTTCTGCTTTTGTCAGGGTAGGATATAAAAAAGTAACGAAAAGTTTATATACCAGCAGGTGTAAGGTCTGTTATAGCCCTGTCTGGTGTGAGTGTGCTTATGAAAAATCTAGGTGTCATCAAAACCATAACCCCCGCCGGCTCAATAATCGCCATTCTAAACGACCCGACAAATATACCCGGGCCAAAGACACCTGTTTACACGGAAAATGGTGTCCGCCTCGGCCTCACAGTGAGAGTTTTCGGGCCGGTAAAACACCCGTATGTGGCCATAAAACCAGCGAGCCGGGAGGCGCTCATACCGTCCATCCTCGGAGGCAGGGTCTTCTTCGAGGACAAAAAGGAGGACACCGGTAGCGGGCCACGCATAATAAAACGGGGCGGAAAGCACCCATCCAAACATGCCCCAAAACATGACGCTCGGCACAGCAGAAAAAAAGGTGGTGGATATGGCAAAAAGAGAAAAAATAATTGAGGACGACGTGTTCCGATGTCCCGAGTGCGGAAGCACACATCTGGTCAGGGACTATGAGAGAGGAGAACTGGTCTGCGAGGACTGTGGGCTGGTTATAGACGAGAACATAATAGACCAGGGGCCCGAGTGGAGGGCTTTTGACATGGAACAGGGCGAAAAAAGAGCCAGAACAGGTGCTCCGATGACATACACAATACACGACAAAGGTCTGAGCACCGAGATAGGGTGGAAAAACAAGGACAGTTATGGCAAAAGCATTCCCACTCGCAACAGGGCTCAGTTATACCGCCTGAGGAAATGGCAGAGGCGCATAAGGGTCAGCAACGCAACAGAGAGAAACCTTGCCTTTGCACTCCAGGAACTGGACCGGATAGCCTCAAGCATGGGCCTGCCCAGGAACGTGAGAGAAACAGCGGCCATGATCTACCGCAAGGCCGTCGACAAAAACCTGATCCGCGGAAGGAGTATAGAGGGGGTTGTGGCAGCCGCTCTCTATGGAGCGTGCAGACAGTGTGGGGTCCCCCGAACCCTCGATGAGATCGCCGCCGCCAGCAACGTTGGAAGAAAGGAGATCGGCAGGACATACCGGTTCATGACCAGGGAACTCAAACTGAAACTCCTGCCAACCCGGCCCCAGGACTATGTCCAGAGGTTCTGCAGCGAACTGAAGCTTAGCTCTGAGGTGCAGGCGAAGGCCATGGAGATTCTGAAGGAGGCGGCGAACAAAGAACTGACATCCGGAAGGGGACCCACGGGTGTTGCAGCGGCCAGCATATACATAGCATCCATACTCTGCAACGAGAGGCGAACCCAGAGAGAGGTGGCCGAGGTGGCCGGTGTCACAGAGGTTACCATACGGAACAGGTACAAAGAGCTCACTGAAAAACTGGGCATAAAAGTGGAGATATAATCCGGCACAGGCTGGCTGACACGGGCTGACGGGCTGGCGCAAAAACAATCTGCATCTTACACAGCCGCTTTCTTACACAGGTGGCCCTTTACCGGTTTACAGGTTTTCTTCCACTTCAAAGATGGCCCCGTGGTTCCGTGGACGTGCTATGAACACGTGGCCGCCGCCGTGGGCTCTCACAAAGTGTTTCATGGCCTCTGCCAGCCGCTCCGCTGTCTCTTCGTCCGGGGTGACGGAAAAAAACCCGGGTCCCCACGAGCTCTGGCCGCTCCCATACGAGCCGTTTTTCAGTGCGAACTCCACGCCCTTCTCAACTACCCTGTACGAGTACGTGCCGCCCTGGGCCGCTGAAAAAGCACGGCCGGTTACTGTGTCCACCGCCTGGAGACCCGCTCCGAAAGCCTCAATGTCCCTCCCCAGAACGCCTCTGACCATGTCCTCCCGTCCATCTATGAGGTTCTCCCGCTCATCCTCGGTCAGAGGGCGGACACAGCCGAGCAACCCCTCCTCTTTATGCCCGTAGACGTGTTCTTTCACATCGGGGATTGTCACCACAAAACGCCACTCATCTGGCACCGTGTACCGCTTCACACACTCCTTTCCTGCACTGTGGATTATGAACCCGCCTCCACGAAAAACCTCTATCCCTATCCTGGACCTCTTTCCTCTGCCAAAAAACCTGGCCAAGTCGTCTATGGGCACGTCCACATCGGAGAGTATTGAGGCCACTTTTCCTGCTGATAAGGCCATCTGGGTGCCGGAACCCAGGCCAACATGTCTGGGGATCGCTGTTTTGAAGTGCACGCCCGGGCGCACATGGGGTTGAATCGTAGCCCCGCCGTCAGCCATCCGGTTTTTTATTGTGGGATGAGAAAACGCCTTTCTTAGCAGGGACAGAAACTCTTCCCCCGTGTCCGGGTCAGCCGTCGCTGTGGCGTCTGGTATGATCTCTGACGAGTCGGTGGGATGTGAGACCGTGAAAAGCATCCGGGGGAAGTCTATTGCCATGCCGGCTGAGCCCGCCAGAAAACCCTTTTCGTCAGTGTCTATGAAACCGAAGTGCAGGCGGGACGGAACATCGCCACGTATGAGCATGCCCTCTGGCTTTTCCACGGAAAGAAATGAAATGTTGTGGATATGGGAGGTCTCTGTTTCCGCTCTGACCATCGGCTCTCCATAGGAGGCCACAATATAAAGTTTACCTGTGAGAAGAACTGTGCGAAGCATATATGCCTGGCATATACGCCTGGCAGACGATGCCGGCTATTGGTGCCGTTGGTTAGCGGGGTAAAATCTATATTCCCCTCAACATTTCTCTCCACGGTGATACCATGCCAAAAAAAAGCGCATCAAAGAGCCGGGGAAAAAGCCAGGAGAAAAAAGAAACCCTTGAGGACAAACTGTCAATGAAAAAAGAACTCATCTGGACCAGGATTTCTGAGAAAGAGAAAAAAGAGATTTTCCGGTTCGCAGAGGAATACAAGGCGTTTCTTTCTGTGGCCAAAACAGAGAGAGAATGCGTTGAGGAGATGGTCAAAGAGGCAGAGAAAAAAGGCTTTGTCCCCTATGAAAAAGTCAAAAAGCCGGCTCCCGGCAAAAAGTTCTACATCGCCCACAAAAACAAGGCCGTGGCATTCGTCGTCCTGGGGAAAAAGCCGCCTCTTGAGGGCACACGCATGGTTGCCGCTCATATTGACAGCCCGCGCCTGGATCTCAAACAGAACCCGCTCTACGAGGACGGTGACACGCAGATAGCCCTCTTCAAAACCCACTACTACGGTGGGATCAAAAAATACCAGTGGGCGAACATACCGCTGGCTCTCCACGGCGTTGTTTTCACCAGCAAGGGAAAAAAGGTGGAAGTGGTCATAGGGGAAGAGCCCGATGACCCTGTTTTCACCGTGTGCGACCTTCTACCGCATCTGGCCAGGGGAGAACAGGCGGCAAGAAAGATGCCAGAGGTGCTCAAAGGCGAGGAACTGAACATAATAGTCGGCAACATGCCGGTGGAAGACGAAGAGGTCAAACACAGGGTCAAGACGTGGGTGCTGGACTATCTGAACAAAAAATACGGGATAGTTGAGGAGGACCTGACAAGCGCAGAGCTCACGGCCGTGCCAGCAGGCCCTGCCAGGGACGTGGGGTTTGACAGGACGATGGTTGGCGGGTATGGACAGGACGACCACGCCTCTGCCTTCCCGGCCTTCAGAGCGATACTGGACATAGACGTCCCGGAACACGCTGCCATCGCCCTGTTTTTTGACAAAGAAGAAATAGGCAGTGATGGGGCCACAGGTGCACAGTCAAGGTTGCCCGAGCAGGTTATAGGTGACATGTTGGCCCTCTATATGCCAGATTACAGATACGCCCATCTGAGAAAAGCCCTCCTTAACTCAAAGGTTCTATCCGCTGATGTCAACGCGGCTGTGAACCCCACGTTCAAAAACGTGCATGAGATGATGAACGCATCCAAGATGGGATACGGTGTGGTCATAACCAAGTTCACCGGACACGGCGGGAAATACAGTGCCAACGACGCCACAGCGGAGTACACCACAGAGATACGCTTGCTGTTCAACAAACACAAAATACCATGGCAGCTCGGAGAGCTCGGAAAAGTGGACGAGGGCGGCGGCGGAACAGTGGCCAAGTTTCTGGCAAAGTACAACATGGACGTTATTGATTGCGGTCCTTCTGTTATAAGTATGCACTCGCCGTTTGAGATAACCAGCAAAGCGGACATCTATTACACATACAGAGCATATTCTGTTTTCATGGAAAAAAGCTGACATTTAAACTGACATTTAAAAAATGATAAACGATTACGTATATGATTACGTACGCCCCCGTCGTCAGGGGTGATACAAAGCGTTTGAGGAGCCCCAAAGGAAAGGAGTGTAATCCATATGAAAGACCTCACCCTGGACGTGAAAAACGTTGCCGCAGGTTCTGATGCAGAGCAGAAAAGGGAGCCAGGGGTGACGGGGACGCAGTCCCTCTCTGGTGGTGGAAAACAGGTCGCACCGGGTGTTAAAAAGCTGCAGTGTATGTACCTGGACGAAAACGGGATGTGCACGGGGAGATACAGGGGTTTTGCCTGTCTGGAAAACAGGTGCCCTTTTTATGAGCGGATAATCAAAAACGAGTGCCCTTTCAGGAGGGGAGATGGATACTGTACCGTATATGGGCGGTTTTACTGTCCAGGCACCGGGATGTGCGAGATCACCTTCAGGATAAAACCCGGGGACGACAGAAGAGACAACAACGACAGAAAAGACGGCAAAAGATGACAAATAATCTGACAAATACTCTTGGCTAAATTCAAAAACTAAAGTCAAAAAGTGTTTTCTGCTTTTCCGCCTTCTTCTCCCCCTCTATTGCCCCCTCCCTTTTTTCCGTTTTTTCCGCTCTGCCGCCTGTTTCTTCGCCCATTTCCCCCACGCTCTTTTCTTCTACGGTCTCCCCGCCTGTTTCTTTGGCCCCTGTTTTTTCAGCTCCGGCGTCTTCCCCGGTCTCAGCGTCCTCCTCGGCGTTTTCTTCCCCCTCGGCGCCTTCTTTTTCCGTCTCTGTCTCTGCTTTCACACCTGACCCCCAGAAAGCGGTTGACCGATCTGCCCCGGGGAGTCCCCGCTCGGACCGGAGCTTTTCCACTTCTTCTATCGTTTTTTCAACCTCTGCTTTTTTCATTCCTTTCATCAAAAACTCTATCTCCTGGGGTGAGAGGTTCAGTTTGTAGGCCATTTCCACCCTGAACTCGGGGTCTTTTTTGAAGAGCACCTGGAAAAACGGGAGCACGTCCTCCATGGCGCTGTTTTTTGAGACGTGGGTCCACCGGCCAAGCTTGTCAGCCATTCCCGTGCGTATCTTTCTCCTTTCTTTTGAGGCGCTCATCTTTTTCAGCCAGGAAGGAAACTCCGTGCGGCTTATCTTGTCCAGGCTCTCCCTTTTGGCGAGGGCCAGCCCCATAGTCATGAAGAAATTGGCATAGACATAAAACCGGTAATGTCTGGTTCGCCATGCCCGCCCCAGGAAAAGATCCGATTTCGCCAGGGCTTCAAACCCGTTTGCGATGTCATATGGGTGTGTGTATGCCCCGGGCAGGTTTTCCTCAAACCACAGAATAGTGTAATTGGGGTCCTCGTCAAGGTCCTGAATCTCCCTGAACGCCCTTTTTCCGTTTACACGGCTTTTTAATACCATCCCTGTCAGCTTCCACATGTCGGTTCGGAGGTCTCTCACACCGGATTTTTCTACGTCTTCAAGGGTGACGACCTTCTTTCCCAGCGCAATGGCCTGGAGGTCGTTTATGGCACTCCGGACGTCCCCACTCCTCTCCGCTATTTTCCTGGCGACCTCAATAGGGACTCTGACCCCCTCGGCGGCTCCTATCTTCTGCAGGTAAACCGCGAGTTTTTCCAGTCTATCACGGTAAGATATCTCTCCGAACCTGATGGGTATGGCCAGACGTTTTATCTCTTTCCCCGTGTTGTCTTTTATGAGCTCGTACAGATCGTTGACTATTATGATGGTGGGCTGACGTGTTTCACGCAGCACTTCCAGCAGAGCTCTCTTGCCCCCCCTGTCCAGCGCGCTGTCCTCCCCCTCTTCCTCTCCGCTCCGTCTCTCATATAGAGAATCCGCTTCGTCAACTATGAGAATCTTCCGCCGGCCTTTTTTGCTTGATACAAACTCCCCATCAGGTGTGAAACCATCGTTGAGCGCTCCTCCGCCTATTATTTTCTTTATCATCTCTGCGTTTCTGACGTCCGAAGCGTTGACTTCAATGGCATCCCAGCCCATCTCGTTTGCGAGTGCATGGGCTGCTGTTGTTTTTCCAACACCCGGTGGGCCATACAGGATGACAGCCCTCTTTTTGGGAAGCGCCTCTTTTTCCCACTCTCTTGCCCACTCCCGCAGGGTTTTTATGGCGCTTGACTGGTTTATCATTTCGGAGAGCGTCTTTGGCCGATACTTTTCAGCCCAGTCCAGAACGGGGACTTTTTCTGCCATCGGTGGACAATGGCCATAGGCCTTTATCTTTTTTCGCCCCGAGAAACCCCGGCATCCAAAGAAAGTTTTATATCATGTTTTTATGTTGGAGGTTGGGGATGAAATCCATGAGAAAAAGAAACCTGTGGATGATTGCGGTGCTGATTTCTATATTTCTCCTGCTGCCCGTGGCACTTTTCGTTGTTGAAGGCGGCACGGAGGAAGCGCCGGAAATACAGGACGCAGTTGGAGACACAGAAGACAATTTCAAAGACATAACCAAGGTCTGGGTTGAAAGCGAGGACCTGTCGCAGTTCACGGTCGTGTACCAGGTCGCCGGCAGCCCCAAAGAATGGGAGAGGGGGTCTTTACTGAGCGGCAACATAACCACGTTCAACTACGAGTTCTATTTCTCATTCAACAACACCAATTACAGCGCCACAGCCGTGGTATCTGTGGCTTTTAACCTCTTTGGAGTCCAGGACATCGTTCTGGCATCGGGAGAACTCCGCGAAGTTTACTACGTTGAGGGAACAGACAACGTGGCAAATGAGTCATATCTCTACTCTCTATCAGTTTCGTGGGATCAGAGCAGAACATCTCTCGTCTTCCAGATACCCAAAGATATGATCGGAGACCCCCGAGAAGGGGAGGCCATAACACACCTCTGGGCTGCCGTGTGGAACGACGACCAGAACCCGTATGACGAACAGAGAAACCTGTCTGATGCCGTGGACTTTGCGTGTACGTATTCAGCCCCAGGAGAGGACTACATCTTCACCGGCGGATACGAGTACGTGTACGAGATGAGATTCACAACGGACAAAACAAATCTCACCGTCTCTGCGGGCGAATCGCTTTCCGTTCCCATAACAGTAATTTTCAACACCACAAGCGAGGAAAACGTCTCCGCCACCTTTAGCGCTGTGGTAACAGGAGTGGGAAGCGCGACCCTGGAACCTGACAACGCGACATTCAACGGCTCATCAACGCTCCAGATAACACTCACCTTTACCGCCCCCAATACCGTGACTAACCTGTCTGTCACAATGGTCACGATAACAGGCGAGATGGAGTTTGTTGAGAACGGCGTGACGGGCCACAAGGACGCCGAACCTCTCTATCTGAATATAACAGTTGAGCCAGCAAAAAAAGAGGAGCACCCCACATCCAGCGGGATACTGGATAAGATAATCGGTTTCTTCAAATCTCCTGTTGGGATGGGAATAACTCTCGCGGTGATACTGGTCCTCATAGGCGTGGCTTTCCTTGTCCGATCAGGAAAGAGATACGAGATGGAAATGATGGGCCCGGGCGGTGCTGGTCTGCCCCCGTATCCGCCGGGACAGCCACCCGCTCAGCCATACCAGGTATTCTCTCTGCCGGAAGAGAAAGAAGAGAAAAAAGGAGGGGAATAACCGGCTGGCATAATCTCTAACCCTGGCATAGACAATCAACATAGATCAATCAATTATGTCTATGCCCAGGTCCACCTCTTCTTCTGTGGGGCCTGCCACAGGCCGGCTTGAGACGACGGGCCTTCTGGCAGCCAGTGCTCCAGCGCCCCCTCTGCGTATTTTTTTGACAGGTGGGCCAGCCCTCTGATGTTCGTCTGCGCCGAGCTTTTTCCTTTTCTCCTCAACGCCTGTTAAAACGATCATGACCCGTATGGTTTTTTCAAGCGAGGGGTCCACGCTGCACCCCCATATTATTTTTGTGTTCGGACCCGTGAGGTTGTGAACCATCTCAGCGGCTGTCTCCGCCTCTTTTATGGTCATGTCAGGGCCCCCTTCCACCTTGACCAGAGCGCCCTTCGCCGTGGTTATGTCAAGGTGGGAGACCAGCGGGGAGTTGAGAGCCTCTTCAACGGCCTCTTCCGCCCTCCGGTCCGGGTCGTCGCTCTCTCCCAGCCCGACCATGGCCATGCCACCGTTTTTCATTATGGTCTTAAGGTCGTTGAAGTCCAGGTTCACGAGGCCCGGTTTTGTGAGGGTCTCAGTTATGCCTTTGATTGTTCGCATGAGAATCTCGTCAGCCACCATGAAAGCATCGTTTATCGGGAGGTTGGGAACGAGCTCAAGGAGCTTATCGTTTGGTATGACTATGGTGGTATCGCATGCCCTTTTCATCTTTTCCAGACCCCGCATGGCGTTGCTCATCCTGACCTTTCCCTCGGCAGAGAAAGGGAGTGTTACGACACCGATCACAAGGGCGCCCATCTCCCGGGCCAGCCGGGCCACGAACGGTGCGCTCCCTGTTCCGGTCCCCCCGCCCAGTCCGGCGGTGACTATAACAATGTGAGCCCGGTCTATGACCTCACGCAACTGGTCTTCGCTCTCCCTGGCCGCTTCTTCTCCCACCTCGGGCCTCGCCCCGGCACCCAGTCCCCTGGTTGTGTACCTCCCAAGGAGTATCTTTTTGTGCGCCCGTATCTGGAGGAGGTGGCTCGCATCCGTGTTGGCGGCTATGACCTCTGCGTTCATTACTCCCGTCTCAAGCAACCGGTTTATTGTGTTACAACCCCCTCCACCGCATCCGATTATCTTTATCTTCAATTTGAGGCCTTTGACGATTTCAAGAAGTTCTCTGTCAGCATCACCCACGCCAGGGGGAGTGAAAGCGGGTGCGTTTGCATTTCCAACAGCATTTTTTATCAGACTCTCACCGATGGGACTCATTTCTACACCGCAACATGATTAAAAGGTGGGTATAAAAAAGGTGCGATGAAAACACAGGGAAAGACGCAGGGCAACGTTTTTATTCTCCCGTGTTCTCCGCTCACCGTGGTACCATGGGCGAAAAACTACTGGTTGTGAACTACAAAAACTACGAACAGGTGCTCGGCAAAAAATCGGTGGAAATGACAAAAGCGATAGAGAGGGCGGCCTCAGAACACCCCGACGTGCGTGTGGTCGTTGTCCCGCCGGCAGTGGAACTGCGTATGGTGGCCGAGAACACCTCCCTGGACGTTTTCGCCCAGCACACTTCCGGCCACACACCCGGGAGCAGGACCGGAGAGATAATGGCGGAATCCGTTAAAGAAGCCGGAGCAGTGGGCACCCTGATAAACCACTCGGAAAAGAGGCTCACCCTCGCCGAGATCTCATCTGCTGTGAAAAGAGCACACTCGCTGGGGCTGGAGACGGTTGTGTGCACGGACACCGTGGAGACCACAGGAGCAGCCGCGGCTCTTAACCCCCATTTTGTTGCGATAGAACCCCCAGAGCTCATAGGAGGGGACATATCTGTTTCAACAGCCAGACCGGAACTCGTCTCAGGTGCCGTGGACGTGGTAAAGAAAATATCCCCGGGGGTGAGAGTCCTGTGCGGCGCCGGGGTAAAAACAGCAGAGGACGTCTCAAAAGCGGTTGAGCTTGGAACAGTGGGAGTCCTACTGGCATCAGGGGTAGTCAAGGCCAGAGACCCGTACAGGGCGACGCTGGACATCCTGGCAGGGTATGAATAAACGGGCCGTTATGCTTAATGCTTACAGCGATCCGACGGATAAGGAGAAGGGTGTGCGTGCGATGGCCAAACGAAAAAAAAGAGAAAAAGAAAAAGAAGAGGCTGAGGAGGAGATAATCCTCCCGTCCTTTGACGAGAAAAAGTACATGGAAAAAGAGATCCGTGGAGCAAAGACAACAACGCTCGTCTTTTTTTACGCCGTGATAATAGCATGTATTTCGGCGGTGTTCACATACATGGGCCAGTGGGCCATGGGCGTCTTGTTGGGCGCCGTGGCCGTGGTGTCTATACACGTGCCTCTCAGCCTCATGGGAGTGGACACGTCTGCCATGGAAAAAAAGGAGTGGGCGGGGAACTACATGGTCTTCATTTTCGCATGGCTGGGCGTATGGGTCATACTCTCAAACCCGCCTTTCATGGACCTGGCCCACCCGGACATAGAAAACCTGTCCCTCTCAACCATGGACGAAGATGGCAACTGGACAACGGTTTACCACCTGGTCTACGTCGGAAAAAAGCACACGCCAGTTTGGGAAAAAGAGGAGAACATGTACATCTACGCCGGGGATGCTGTGAACATATCAATGCGAATAACAGACAACGTGGGCGTTGGTTGGGTCAAATGTTACATCTCCACGGAAACCAACTCCACAGAGATTGATCTCATATACTCCGGCGATGGGTGGTACTACACCAACCACACCTTCAGCTCGCCGGGAGAATACACGCTTGTCATAGAAGCGGGGGACGTTAACGGCAACGTGGTGCGCTGGGAAGAGACCTTTGAGGTCATGCCCCCCGTTTAAGTCGCTGGCTTCATCGTCTCTTCATCGCCTCCACGGTGGCCGCCGGTCCACAAAAAGGGCGAGGTCCACTGGCGATTCTCTGAAAACCATGTCTACTGCGTCCCTGCCAGCCAGGACGACAAAACGCCCTTCTTCAACGTGCTGGCTCAGATGTTTCCCCAGCCCCCATTCCCGGGCGCGCTTTTTAACCACCCTGGCAGCTTCCACGTGCTGTGGTATCTCAACCACCCACCGGCCCGCCTCGGTGTAGGGCTCGCCCCAGGAGTTTTTCTCGCCTCCCCCGTCGCTCTCCCTCCACTTTTCAACGAAACGCTCAGCATGGGGGTGGCTCCACACGGGCGGGCCGTGGTGTTTTTTAACCCGCTCCCGGCGCTCTCTGCCGAGCTCAAACAGGAAGCCGACCCATTTTTCAGTCACAAAGCGGTGGGTGTGAATGACAGGAAAACCCTCCTCTTCCAGACGCCCTGGAATGTTCCGCCTGGCCCTGTTTACCTGCGGGTACAGGGTGTCATCCACAACATCCGGCCGCTCTATGAGGACCAGGAGGGCCCCCGTCCCTCTCTCTGAGAGGAAATCCATGGCCTGATCGGTGTTTACTGTGGGCGGGGGGTTGGGGAAGAAAAACCTTATGTCGGGGGATTTCAGGTAGTCCATCGCCGCCGCCATGAACCTCCCAAGCGATTCCAGGCTCACAGGAGAGGCCACGTTTCTTTTAGGGTCCACGGGGTCAATGAAAACAAGCGGGTCCTCAAACCTGGCCCCGCCTCCCTGTATCTCTATTTTTGTTCCTGGCCTCCACTCTTTCGCCGCCGCCTCAAGGACGCCATGGAAAGAACCGTACTTGATTACGAGCAATTCTACGAGATATCCGCTGAAACCGCCCACCTTTGCCTCTGCTCCATAAACGCCCACGCCCTTCATGAACTGTTTTAGCAACAGCACGTCGTCCCGTCGGTCTTCTCTCAGGTGGTCAATCACGAACCGGGTGTGGAAGGGGGTGCGGTCAACGGCGCTTTTGAGAAAAGAAGGACTCGGTATGCGATAACACGGCACGATGTCAATTTCAAACCCGTCCACTTCGCCATGCAGATATGGGTGCTCGGCGTATCTCTCCTCTCCCATCCCGATAGCCCGCCTGGCCATCTCCAGCCCGCTTTTTTCCAGGACATCCCGGGGGGTCTCCGGTGGAAACAATATGAAGACGTCTATGTCCACGCCCCTCATAAACGTGCCCTTTGCCAGAGAGCCGACGAGCATGACATCAACGTCCAGGCCCATCTCCCTGGCCGCCTCAAGCAATCCCTCTTTTATTTTTTCGGCCACAGCGAGAGCACGCTCTATCTCCTCAGGACCCGGTTTAATCCTTGAGAGCACGTCTCTTTCCACGTCCTCCGCTCTCATCTGAACAACCCTTGTGGAACAGAACGACCCCAGTTTATATAAACCATTCTCCTCTTCTACACCGTCCACTCCACGGAGGAAAAAACAATGCCATACATGGAAGAGGAAAACAACGGCGGAAGAGGAGGCGATAGAGTCTCAATGCTCCAGGGAGCGGGCGGAGAGGCAATGCAGCGTCTCATAAAAAACGTGTTCGGAAAACACCTACACTCCACACCGGCATCTGAAGCCCATGAGAGCGGATGGGAAATACTCATTGGAATAGAAAAAATGGACGACGCCGGCGTCATAGGAGAGATGGTTTTCACCATAGATGGCCACACCGTGAAACCTATATTTTACCCGGGAGGAGACATAGGCCGCCTCTCCGTTTCAGGCACCATAAACGACCTCGCAGCCATGGGAGCCACCCCCCTGGCACTGGCGAACAGCGTCTTCATAGAAGACGGCTTCCCCATCAGAGACCTTGAAAAGATCGCCAGGAGCATGGGTGAGACCTCCCGTGAAGCCGGTGTGCCCGTCATAACAGGGGACACAAAGGTCGTGGAAAAGGGGAGCGTTGACGGAATATACATATCAACAGCGGGCATAGGCACAGCGGAGAAACCCCTGAAACGAAACAGGGCCGTCTGCGAAGAACTTGGACGAAAGGTGGCCTGGCTGGAAGACACAAACATAAGAGCGGGGGACGTGATAATAGTCTCCGGCTATGTGGGAGATCACGGCACAGCGATACTCTCAGCCAGAGAGGGATACGGCTTTGACTCGTCCGTGAAAAGCGACACCGCCCCCCTCAACGGCCTCGTGGAAAAAGCCCTGTACACCGGCGGCGTGGTGGCGGCGAAAGACCCCACCCGTGGCGGAGTGGCAAACGCCCTTAACGAATGGGCGGAAAAATCATCTGTTGGGATAGTCGTTTATGAGGAAAAGATACCTGTCAGAGAGGAGGTCAGGGGCGCATGCGACCTCCTAGGCATAGACCCGCTCAACATAGGAAACGAGGGAAAGATGCTCTTCGCCGTCCTGGAAGAAAAAGCAGAAGAGGTGCTGGCAGAGATCAAAAAACACCCGCTGGGAAGAGATGCGGAAATAATAGGATATGCGTCATCTGACATATCCGGTGTAGTTCTTGAGACGGTGGTGGGCGGAAGGAGAATGCTGGAGCCCCCCGTGGGAGATCCCGTGCCGAGAATATGCTAGTTTCGCATCTTCCAGCGCCCATATTTGTACTCTATAGCACATCCGCCCTCAAAGCTCACCATGCACGGGCCAACGGGGTTATCTGGCCGACATATTTTTGCAAACAGGGGGCACTCGTGAGGTTCCAGAACACCCCTCAGGACATCTCCACACCTGCATCCAGGCGGGTCCGGGTATTCCCTCTCTCTGACGGGTTCCAGTATGTCTTCGTACTTCTTTCTGCCGTTCCACATTTCATATCCGTCCTTTATCTCCAGCCCCGAACTGGGTATTGTGGGGAATCCGCGCCACTTCACATCAACAGGGCGGAAAACCTCTTTCATCATCTCCTGGGCTATGACATTTCCTTCCTCTCTAACAGCCCGGGTGTACTCGTTTTCCACTTCCGCCCGGCCTTCCACCACCTGGCGGACCAGCATGTAAACCCCGGACAGGAGGTCCAGCGGCTCAAAACCCGCCACAACCTGGGGCAGACGGTATTCTTCCGAAAGAAAGCGGTAGGGACGGGTGCCGATTATGACACTCACATGCCCCGGCTCTATGACCCCGTCAAGTTTCACCTCGCCAGACTCGGCTATGAACCTCAGCGCCTCCGGCACAGTCCGGTGGCAGGACACAACGCTGAAATTCTCAGGCGGCTCAGAAAGGATGGTCGCGGCCGTTGTGGGCGCTGTCGTCTCAAACCCCACCCCCATAAAAACCACTTCCTTGGAGGAATCATCCCTCGCAATTTTGAGAGCATCCTCAACGCTGTAAACCACCCTCACGTCCCCCCCCTCTCCCCTCACTCGCAAAAGCGAGCCAGAGGCACCGGGCACCTTGAGCATGTCCCCATAGATGGCCACAGTCACACCTGCCCTCGCCAGAGCCAGAGCCTCTTCTATCTCACCCGTGGTGGTGACACAGACTGGACACCCCGGGCCCTGTATAACCCTCACACCCACATTTTCCAGCAGGACATCAAGCCCGTACCTTACCAGGGTGTCCTGGTGGGTGCCGCAGACGTGCATGAATTTTAGCTCCCGCCCGACATTTTCAACCCCTTTTCGTATGCCGGATAGTATCCTGTCCGCTCTCTCCCTGTCTCTGAGAAGCGCCAGTTTTTTCCCCAGGTCCCCATCAGAAGGGTTCTTCATCGTCAACAACCACCCTTATGTTGGTTATTGCACACTCGTTCCCCTCCACAATGTCAACAACGTCTCCACACCTGGGGCAGGAAAATATTGGAACAGCGTAGTGGTAGGATATGTCCTCGTCGTATTCCAGACCGCCCACATAGCCACAGTTTGGACACTTCGCAACCGCCTTTTTTTCCTTTAAAACCAGCTTTGCCTCGCGGAGGAGCGGCTCGTTTTCAGCCAGCACCTGGAAAGAAAACCTGAGCGGCTCATGTCCCAGAAACGTCAGCTCTCCAACCTCAAGGGTGACCTCCTCAACGCCTATAACACCCTTTTTTTCCCTGACAGTGGACAGGACGGTTTCAACCACCTGCTGCATCACAGAGAACTCGTGCACCTTCAACCCTCCCCATCTCCATCTTCACTCATCCACCGAGCCCCGGCGTCTTCTTCTGCATCAAGCATCTCATCCCAGAGATCCAGGGTCTCCAAAGCGTCTTTTTCGCTCAATATCTGGATGGCAAAACCGGCGTGGACTATAACATAGTCCCCTACTTCAGGTCTGACAAGGGTTATGTTCGCCTCTCTGCGAACGCCGCCCGAATACTCCACAACAGCGTGGTTTCCGTGTATCTCAACGACCTTTCCAGGCACTGCCAGACACATCTTCCCACCACTTTTCTCCTGGGCTTTCTGTTCTCTCAAGCTTTCTATTCAGACAGCATATTTTAAGTTATCCCCTACTGTGCTTTGTAGAAATCCTCATGGAGATAAATAAAAGGAGTTTGACGTATCGGTCTGCGTTGTATGCCAGGTATCTGAGTTTTAGTTCTCTGTTTTGCGTCCGGACTTTTCTCGAGTAGATGCACTCGCCGAAACGTCGTTTCACCACGCTGTTCACGGTCTCGACCAGCACCCTTCGGTTGTGAATCTTCCTGTCGTAGCCGCGTTTCATCTCTTTCCGATACTTTCCTTTCGTCCGGCGCGCGGGTGCGTCTTCGTTCCTGGCTGGGATGATCGATAGTGCTTTGAGTTCGTCTTGGATTAGTTGATGATGGGGTTCGGCATCGTACCCCTTGTCGGCAACATACACGTCCGGTCTTGCTAAACGATGTGTGCTACGAGCGACTAGATGGAAGTCTTTATGGTCGCTTGCCGGTCCTTGGCGGTGCCTGACTGCGATGATGAGCAATGTTTTTGTGTCGGCCGAGATTGTGGACTTTAGGTGTTTACGTCGGATGTCCCGTTCCTTTCCTCTGTATGTGAGCCGTGTCTGGTAGTATCTGGATGCATGTTCCATACGATCGAGCCTCGCAGCGGCCTTCTGTAGCGATGTGAAGTGCGGTATGCGCTTCAGTTGGAGATATTCGGTGATTGGCGTCGCGATCTCCAGCCAGTCGATGAAACCACGATAGTCTTTCATCCTGTTCGGGTACTTTGACCGGTACCTCGGCATGCCGGAACGCCTTGCTGCGGTGTGAACGGCGACCGCAATCTGTAAAATACTTCGGAACCTTTCTCATTCCCATCCCTTCTGGGCACCCCGAAACCAGGGTGCTAGTGCACTACCCAGAAGGGATTCCTCCTTTTTATGTGGTATGGTTTCTACAGAGCACCCTACTGTCACGCTACTGCACCCAACGTTTTCCCGCCACCCGTCTCCGCACTCTCTGTCCGATACTTATTTATAAACTGTTTTTCAATCTATACCTTGTGAACGAAAATCAGAAAAACAAAAAAAACACGGAACCCCACGGAGGGGGGCCAGAGGGGACATACATATCGGCCGGGGATCTTGAAAAATACGCCTACTGTCCCCTCAGCTGGTGGCTGAGTAGAGAACACGATGTAACAACCGAGGAACTGCAAAAAGGAGTGGAAGCGCACAGGGAATTCGGCGAAAAATTTGACACGGTAAAAGAGTACAGGATTGAAGCCCGGGGCTATGAGAGGGCGGTGATGTGGACGGCCATACTGGCCACAATAGTCTCAATAGCAGGGGTGACAACCTTTTACTCGCCGGCGATAGAACTCGGGTACATACTCTCTTTTCTCTCCCTTGTATGGCTGCTGGCAGCGTCGTACTTTCTGTACAGGGCGGAGACGGTCAAGACTGAGAGGGGAGCTGAGAAGATAATAACCATTTTCTCAATGGTTGCAGTGCTGCTGGCACTCTTCAGTGTCACATTCGTGCTGAGATTGAGCCTGCTCACGGGCTTTGCCTTTGAATCCCTTGCCCTCATGTGGCTGATAGGGGCGTCAATCTTTCTATACAAAGCCCTTCGTTACACGGAACTCTCAAACACAAAATTTGAGGAGATAGGCTTCACAGGCACACTTGAATACCACGACTCCGAAAAAACCCGGCCACCGCTTATGAAATCAGAGCGCTACCACCTCACCGGGAGACCGGACCTGATAATAAAAAAAGGCGAGGACATGATACCCGTGGAGATAAAAACAGGCAGGATACCCCGCGGCCCCCTGTTTTCGCACATCCTCCAGATAACGGCGTACAACATGCTGGTTGAAGAAAAATACGGTCGCCAGCCGCCCTACGGGATTCTGAGATACGTTGACAGTGATGGACACTTCGTGGAACACGAAATAGAGTACACGCCGGAGCTGAAAGACCTCGTCCTGGAAAAAATAGGCGAAATGATGGAAAAAATGAAAACGGGGGACGTGCACAGAAACCACCACAGAGAAAACAAGTGCCTGCGCTGTTCCCGCCGCCACATGTGCCCGGAACGTCTGGCATAAAATGCTCATTTCCTTTCTCTTCCATCTCCCATCATTTCTGCTATGGACTCAACGGTTTTCTCAATTCTCTCCACACGCTGTTTTATATCCTCTACCTCAACCTTCATCCTCAGCATTTCCTCCTCAAACGGCGTGAAACCCCTTCTCTCTGTGATATAGTGCGACACGGCCATGCCTATAAAAAGAGCCCCTATGACCGCCAGCACGGAAATTACGATTATAGTCAAAACAAAGCTCAGAAAGTTTGCCGCAATGTTGCCCAGCGATATGAAGCCTGACAGGAGGCCCACAATGACAACTGCGCCAACGACTCCGAGCACGAGATAGACCACGACAGATTTGGGCTTCAATGGGACACCTCCACCATGGTCTCTCTAAACGGCAGGTCTTTTTCAAACAGCACATAAAAATCTTCCCCGTGCCAGATGACAAGGAGGGGGATCTCAACTTCACTGTCGCCGTCTTTTTCCTCCTCTATGCCTGGCAGCTCCATTTCGGGGGTGTAAAGAGCAACCGTGGCGTTGTACCGGTACTCCATCTCATTGTACCACACGGTGGCATAAAAAGTGAAATTGTCATAGAAGAAAGAGCGATGCCACGCCAGCGTGTTGTTCTCAACGAAAACCTCCGACACGTTGCCATAGACGACCTCAACCGTTATGTTGTCATACCTTGTTGCTTCCACACCCATAACATAGAGCTTGGTCTGGTTGTCCACATAGTCCACCACGACGATGGGCATCTTGGTGACCGGCGCGACGATCTCAGTGCAACCCCCAGACGCAACCACGACAAAAACAACAGCACTGGCCATCAGTAAAACCGCCCCCGCAGACGTGTGTGACTCTTCTCTGCCTCTCCGCCAGCCAGACAAAACACGCATATTTGAAAATACAAAAAGGGGTATAAAAGCTTATTGAGAAGAGGCGTATTGTTGTGGGCGGAGATGTCAAACAACAGCCAAATGGTCGAGGATGTCAAGATAAGTGTTAAGTTTGGTGTGAGCGTATCCCTTTTTGGTCCGGTTTGTTGGGCCGTAGCGGAAACATTTGCTTCCACACGCATCGGACAAAACATGCTTTTGTCCAACACAGAAAGGAAGGGAGATTCAAACACAGAATCAAACAATTCTACAAAAGATGGCCACACAACGCCAAACCAGAAACAGCACTATCATGGTGCCTATCATTCATCACAATATACAACCTAAGGAGGCAATAACTTGACATCCTCAAATGGTCTGTCAAAAAATTTATTAACGCCCTATTTATGGAGCTTATGGGGTGTGCTGGTGAAAATAAAAGAGTGGTTTGAGAGAGCAATAAGCTATTTGAGACCGCTTAACTGGGAAAAAGTTATGTCTGCATTCCTGGCACCCATCAGTATGGTGTTGGTGGTTATCCTTGTTCTGCCTAGCGTGTTGAACGTTGCGTCAGATAACATTTTTGTTTATATGGACCAGGAAGAATCTTTCACGGGCTAGAAAGAGGAGGTAACATTTTTCTTCTCTTGGTTGTTGTGGTGTGGTTGTATGTCGTCTTTGACTTGTCTCTGTGGTAGTACTCGGTTGTCTTTTGGTGGAGGTTGGGTTGATACCGACTTTGACTGCCCCTTGGGGGGCATGGAGGACGGAGACGATGATGGTATCTTTGACATGGATGAGGCCAGCCCCCTGGACTGTGACAGCGACGATGATGGGTTGTCTGATCCCGAGGAGGTTTCGCTTGGGACTGATCCGAATGTTCCTGATTCGGATGGTGACACGGTTCCTGATGGTCCGGAGATCCGTGGTTGGACTGTTTCTATTGGCCATGTTGGCAGTGATGGCAGTACTGTTTTGCATGAGTACACGTTTACCAGTGACCCTCTCACGCCCTTGTCGGATGATACTGTTACGATTGTTAAAGGTGGCAGCGGTACTCGCCCTGGTGATGATCTGGACCTGGACCACATAAATGATAGTTTGGAGCGTTCTATGTTGGCTCCTTTGTCTGATAAGGATCCGTCTGAGTTGTCTGAGGAGGACAATGCTACTCGTGCCCAGTACAACCCGTTTATAAGGGAGAACCTTCCTCCGAAAGCGGAGGATATCCGTGTTGATGCTGTTGCTGTTTGGGATACTTACTGGGTGGGTTTTGTTCCTGTTCCTTATGTCTCAGCGTGTTATGCTGTTGTCTCTGCCACTGTCTCTGAACCTGCTGGTATTAGTTTTGTCAGGTTTAAAGTGCTTGATAGTGGCAGTTATAGGACGTGGACTTTTTCTGATGCGCCCACGTCTGTTTATCTCTCTGCTAACCTGGACATTGATTATTTGAGCGATTACCAGGTGGATTTCACGGTAGAAATCAAGACCCGGGACACCAACAACAACGAGATGATCGCCGAAGAAACAATATCGTCGGCATGGTTCGGATTGTTAAAAGACGTTTGGAATGCGATTGTGGAGTTCTTCAGCACGGTTAAAGAAAAGGCGCTGGCGGTACTGGACGCGATGGTTGAGTGGGTGGTGGAGAAGGTTAGGGGTTTTGTTAATTTGTTGGTTAATACTGTGAAGTCTGTTTTTAGTGATGTTATTGATGGGTATGGTTTGTTTTTGTCTGCTCTGGCTGGTGTTGTGGTGGGTGCTGGTGGTGCTGGTGCC
>Ga0190313_1000125_pt1 | contig 49653 bp, 58 predicted proteins | sample 4870071011_MG_FD_169989 | JGI IMG/M metagenome (GOLD analysis project Ga0190313, IMG submission 169989) | Hydrothermal vent sediment bacterial communities from Southern Trench, Guaymas Basin, Mexico - 4870-07-10-11_MG | ecosystem: Environmental > Aquatic > Marine > Hydrothermal vents > Sediment ... | reverse complement strand
GAGTGGATCAAAAAGACACTGGTGCATGATGTTAATTTTGACGGCACTCCAGAATTGATCATTGGTTTAAGCAATGGTGACATATATCTCGTGGAATTTTAGAACTACATTTGTATGATATTTGTAATCAATTTTTAATACATATGACTTTCAGTTTTTCATGATAAGATGCAGATAACACATTTGTCCCTCTGTAGATACTCCTTAGCAACCTTCTGGATGTCTTCGATTTTTGCTTTCTTTATTTTTGGAATTAGCACGTCAAAGAGATATCTTGGATTATTGTGAATAAGTGTGTGTTCTGCAATTAAGCTCGCAAAGCTTGTTAACGTATCTAATAATAATTTTATACTTCCAATTGTCCATTTCTTAACTTCATCTAGCTCTTCTTCCGACACACCTTCGTCTATTATTTTCTCCAGCTCTTGAAAAATTATGTTAATTACTTCATCTACTTTTGTTAATTTTGTTGCTGTTGAGATACTAAAGTAGCCAAAATCTAATGAACTATGTTGAGATGCCATAACGTAATATGATAAACCACGTTCAAGTCTGAGTTTCTTATAGAGTCTTGATGTTGGAAAGGCTGCTAAAATACTTGAGAGTAATTTCAAGTAAATGTTGTCTTCGTTGTTGTATGGAACCGTGATAAAGCCAAGCTTAATGTATGCAGTTGGAAGATTTTTGATAAATTTGTGTGTTCCATACTCCGGTTTTGGTTCAAGTTTTCTAATTTTAACTTTCACGCCTTCCCATTCTTCTAGCGGTGATATCCATTCATTTATATCAGAGCACACACTTCCGACTACGGATAAGCAAGAAATTTCAGGAGATAGTTCAGAAAGAATTTTTCTTAAATATTTAAGATCCACTGTTTTTAGTTCCTCTTCTATTTCACTAGGATCTTTCGTATCAGGGAAATCTTTTCCGAGCAGCTTCCTTCTGAATAGGATATTAAGCATTCCCTCTGGCTGTGACCAATATTCACGAAGCTCTTGAAGTAAAATTGATTTTTCTGTTTTGATTAATTCGTCTGTCCAATACTTGTTGGATTCAAGCAAAATGAATTTCAGTGTTTTCATTCCTCCTTGAATATGCTCTGCAGGCATCCAAAAATATATGGAAATACTGTCTTGAGATGTTTTTGCATTAAGCATTCCTCCTGCTTTTTTGACAATTTCAAAAGTCTTGTCCTCGGGTTTAAAGAGCAGATGTTCTAATAAATGAAGTGCTTCTTCCTTAGTATTTCTTTCTCCATAAAGAATTAACAATTCTGCCGCAACCGAAAAAGCTTGTCTGTGAGCGATTACTACATCTAAATTATTATGTGCTTTCTTCCTTTCTATTTCAACCATTGCATTCACAATTACACTACAATAAGATAGTTTTCTTTTTTCATTTTGAAGTGGGTGAATTGCATGAGCGTAGAAAATAAGAAACTTTTCGAAGAGATGAGAAAACTTCTCTTAGACAGCTCAAGATGGAGGATGTTAGATGAAGTTTGCCCAAGGTGCGGTACAATCCTTTTCTTAGATAAGCAAGTTAATCTAAAATATTGCCCTAAGTGTAAGGTTTATTTGGCTTCCCCCGAGGAACTACAAAAAGCAAAAATTGATTTATCTAAAATGAAGATTTATGATTTTGAAGAATACTGGAAAATGGTTGAAAAAGGCAAAGAGATTCCTAAAACCATCGAAAAAGAGAAACGTTTAGCAGAGATTTCTGAAAAAGAAGTCAAACAAGTCGAAAAAGTAACGAAGAAAGAGATTATTAAAACTAATATAACTGATGCTTTAGACTCGTTAATACTAACCTTGATTGATAAATTAACGTCGATACTATTGAAAAGTGAACTTTCGCTTGATGAGTGTATAGAAATTCTTTTTAAGTTAATTAAATTGCGAAAAGAGCTTCAGTTGTGATATATATGAGCTACAGTGAAATTGCAAGAAAAATACTGAGCCAGTACGAGGGAGTCGAAGGGATAATCTTCATAAAGGGAAATAATGTTTTGTATTCCTCCGCACCAGAACTAAATAAGCTTTTAAGTTCGTTAGAGAAATTCATTCAGCAATCTAGAAAAGTAATGAATCTTTTTGATATCAAGGTGCCGCCAAAAATAGCCAAAGTTTTTTCTCAGGATAGAGCACTAATAATGCTTCTCCGCGACGATTTAACTATATGTATCATCGTTTCAAAATTCTCGAGGAACATACAAGAACTAACAGACAAGCTTGTTGATGAAATTCTAAAGGTTTTCGAATAGGATTTCGAATAGGATATTTGTGATTTCCTTATCAGACAAATGATGGCTCGCTTGCATATTCCTTTCCATCTGGCTTCAATGATGTGTAGGCCATAAAGCGGTTCTTTTCCTAACAGTGAATAGAAATCTTGATATGTAGCGTTTAATATTGCCATTGCTTGCATTGGACGCACTCCAGTTAAATTTGCTCTACCAATTTCAGCGCTTTCATTCAAATCGTAGAAAATTACTTGTCCACTAAGTTCTTCTGCTCCAATTCCCGTCACTGTAAATACCAATGTAAAAGTATCATTGAGATACACGGAGGGATATCCTTGAATGACTTGAGGAGTAATAACCTCAAAGTTATAGGAGAATCCTACTCTTACGAGATTTAGAGCACGTGCTCCTATCGGCAACGGAAAAACATCAATCGGCGCCCAACCTCCTAATCCGGCATCATAAACCTCAATCCATACGTACGCATGGTTTAATTTAATTTCTGTCCAACCAGTACTTGAGTTGTATTCCCCGCCAATGAAACCTTGCACTACTCTTGTTGGAATACCATATGCTCGCAGTGCTAGAGCAAGTGTGTATACAAATAGTGACGGCGGACCCCTCCTGTTGCGAATAAACCAGTCCGCAGGATCTTCATTACTTGGTGGAAAATCTTGTGTAATCGTATAGTTTTCCATTAATGCATTAAATAATAGCGCTACTTGGATTATTACCTTAGTATCATTTCCAGCATAATTTGTAACCACAAAATTCTTGAATGCTGGATACGTATCTAGATAACCAGTGGGTAATTCGGTGAAATATCTAAGATCGGAATTATTTTCAACTACTGCTCTCGTCTCTGCAATGGTACTAGATAATCTAATTACCTCACTTGAACTAATATAATCTCCTTTCACCGTTGCTTCTACAATAATGTACGCAGGGGTAGGAGAGAGACTTATTGATACAAATACTTCTTTTTTTAAGTTTGTTTCCTTTAAAAGGAGTTCGGAAATAGAACTTGCATTTGTTTCTGTTACATGCAGATTATATACATAGGTCCCATGAATATTCCATAATGTAATTATTGGAAAAACATATTGTGTCGAATTTAGAAGAAGCCTTCTCCGTACTCTATATGAATATGTAGGCGTTCCGACTGGAGAATACGTTATCATCTGATCCAGCTCTGATCTTTTCCATCCAATTTTTTCCTCGTATCGGTCATATACGACCCATCTCCAAGCAAGTGTTGGAATTCTACCATAAACCTCAAACATTAAGTATGGTGGAATGTAAGGTGTTGTTTGATTTGGTTGCGGTGGAGACACAGGAGGTGTTTCATTAGTTTGCGGAGGAGGAGTTAAATTATAGAAATAGGATAAATCAGGTTTTGTTGCATTATTATGCTTCTCGAACCAAATGGGATTATATTTTGAGGAAAGATCTGGAATTTTCTCCAGAGATACTCCGTGAAAAATTAAGTAAGTTGCTGTGGAGTAAAATGCTGTAGCAATTAGAAATACAAGTATATATGTGAGATACCGCTTTCGTCCTGTAGGCTCTTGGGATGACAAGCTGTTTACACCTCAAAAAGTAAAGAGAGAATGCTTCTTAAATAACAATATCTCAATGAAAATTTCTTTCATAATTACCCCCGATTTTCTAAACTAATCAATTATATGGTGAAAACGTTGCTTAAAGCTCGAATCGGCATCATTGGAGGAAGCGGCTTCTACGAGCTCTTAGAAAAAGCTAAACCAATTATTCTCGATACACCATTTGGGAAAACACCCGTTATTCATATAGGAAAAATAGGAAGACGCAATGTAGCATTTCTTGCAAGACATAGTAAACCAGGATCAATGATAATTTCTCACGCAGTCCCGCCACATAAAATAAATTTCAGAGCAAATATTTACGGATTATGTATGCTTGGAGTTGAGAGAATTTTATCGAGTTCTGCTGTTGGTAGTTTGAATCCAGATTGTCCGCCTGGAACATTAGTGATTCCAGACCAAATATTGGATTTCACAAAAAATCGAATATACACGTTCTATGATGGGAATACAGAAATAGTTATTCGTGGTGAAAAAAAAGTAAAGGGTGTCGTACATATAGATGTAAGTCAACCTTTCTGTCCAGAGTTACGGAGAATCCTTAGGGATGTTTGTGATGAACTCAATGTTGAGTATCATTTTGGAGGAACATACGTTTGTACCGAAGGACCTCGTTACGAAACACCTGCAGAAATCAAGGCTTTTAGAATGCTCGGTGGAGATATCGTTGGAATGACTGTTGTTCCAGAAGCATTTCTTGCACGAGAATTAGAAATATGTTATGCAACACTTTCTGTGGTTACAAATTGGGCTGCAGGTATCGCAAAACATAGGTTAACCGCGGAAGAAGTAGTGATAATGTTCAAGAGAAAAATAGAAATCGTAAAGAAAGTATTTATTAAGGCTATTGAATTAATTCCTGATGAAAGACAATGTCCTTGTAAAAGCGCTTTAGAAAAAGCAATTGTTTGATTAGGAATTGAATTTTTCAAAAATACTTTATCGAGTTTATCACACAAATTTTGTTCATTTACGTCGTTTTATGATTGCAACTACTAGGATAATGACAATCATAAATGCGGCTAGGGTGTGGGGGAGGAGAGATATTTCACCAAGCTCAAAGACGTCAGACCACGCATACATCGCATCATTTGGCCGATCATCATCTGCATCTACAGCATAAATCCTAACATATACTTTGACTTCCTTGAAAGGAGCACTAAACTCACAGTAAAATACATCTTTTGTGGAATCATATTTCATTTCGATCTTCAAGTCAAAATTCTCTTCATTTATGATGCGCGAATTGTAGCGTATATAGCATATTGCTTTTGAAACACCACTTGCGTCGCTAATTTTTGCTTCAATGCGGTATTTAAGTAATGCTAACATTGTTCCGATTTTGCTAACACTTTCAACTTTTGGAGGAAGAGAATCATCATCATACACAGTTATTTGAATTGTTTTTCTAATTTCGGCTTGAAAAACGTAATAACTATATTCAACGCCAAATACAACATATATTGTGCCTAATGCCAATGGTTTAATAATCCAAGTAATATTCTTCTCATTAAATGGTTCAAGCTTGCCAAGACTCATGCTACTAGATGTATTTATTAATTCAACTTGTTCGGTATTAAACTCAACGAAAACAGATACATTTGCAGGACTTACTCCTATGTTTTTAATCCTCTGGATTATTGTTATTTTCATGTCATCAGATGCAGACCTAGGAGCAATTATCTCCTCATCAATTTCGGGGTATACTATTGATGGGGGAACATTTGTGGATACGACAAAAATTTCGTAATCAACACTCATACTATTTATGTAAATTTCGAGCGAATAATTGTCTTTCTGAGTTATTTCAACCTCCATTTGAATAATGTTATTCTTTCCATCAAAACTTTCTTCAGCAATAGTTATGCCATTTGAATTTACTAACTTTACTGAGAAACTAGTTAGAGGTAGAGCTTCAAAATCACCCGTCTGTAGCCTTTTGACATGTCTAGACCAAACTAATGTAGCCTTAAATGTCACTCCTGCGGGAATCTCAATTATATACTTTGCTGCTAGTCCTGTGCTTGTGGCACTACCCCAATATGTATAATTTGCAATGCTAATTGCCCTTCTTAAATTCACATAACCCCATCCCCAATCGTTATCAGGACCAGGACTTCCATAATCATCCGCAGAATTAGTTAGAATTGCCTTAATTGCTAGTGGAAGATATTCTGCAGGAATATTAAGACATGATACTAAATAAGGTATAAGAAGTGCAGCAGACCCGGAAATCATTGGAGTTGCCATACTTGTTCCGCTAGCTTCTGCCCATCCCCCATTTAACCACGTGGAAATTATGTTTGTTCCAGGTGTAGTTATGTCTGGTTTTATTCTCCCATCAGCTGTTGGGCCTCTGCTACTGAATTGTGCAATAGTATCATCACCGCGAGATATTGTATTATTATCATTTGATGCACCAACCGCGATAACATTGTAAGCATCAGCAGGAGAATCTATGGATGACTCCCCTGGACCATCATTTCCAGCAGCTGCGCATATAATTGCATAATATGTATCTACAAGCCAATCAAAGAGTAGTGCCTCATACGAGTTGCCATTGTTATTAGGATACGTCTCGTTTATGCTCGCACTAAAGTTTATAACCTCTGCAGTATCAGGAACTTCACTTAATGCCCAAATTGCTGCATCCATTACATCGGATAAGTATCCTTCTCCTTCACTATTGAAACATTTTGCATTTATTAAGGTCGCATTCCAAGCAATTCCTCTGTAAATGTTATCATTACTCGCAACTATGCCTGCTACATGCGTACCATGACCCGCATAGTCATTAGCATCCTCACCAACAACAAAACTCTTGCTTGCTATGACCTTACCAGACAATGCGGGATGATTTGATATTCCCGTATCGAGAATTGCAACATCTACTCTCTTATTTCCATCATTAAAGTTTCCTCCAGTGATGTTCATGCTCCATAAGTAATCTGCAAAGATTGTTTTTGCTGCAACATCTAAGTTTATTTTTACTTTCTTGTCTAAGATTATTTTAGTAACAGTATTTAAGGATGCGATTTCGTCCAGAAAACATGTTGGTGAAATAGCTACAATTGCACCTAGTGGCTCTATTACTTTCAGAATCTCTACCGACATCGTTTTTAATTTTCTCATAGTTAATATTAGGTTTTCTCTGTAGGCTTCGGAAAGCTTTAGTGTTACTTCTTTTCTATACGTATTTAAACTAGTTTCAAAATCTTCAAATGTCCTATACCTCCTTGACAGATATCTAGATTTAAGTTCACTAAGGTTAATAGTATTTCCTTTCACAAAAATGATAATTCGTATTTTTTTATTCACACCAGATGAAAAGTATTGTAAAAGGTTAGAATCTAATTTTGAACTTATATCATGAGTTTCGACTTTGTTAAGAAACTTTAGCGAAATTTCATTCATTGATTTGTATGCGATAGCATCAGACATTTGAGCTATTATTAACGTTATAAGCATTAAAATGCCAAGTACTCTCAGACGCAGGTAAGACACCTAACAATATTCTAGAAACAATATTCTATGTTTTGAAATATAGATTTTCATTTTTGTTTTTGAGATTCTCGGTGCATCAATTGGGAGAAAACTTAGAACAAAAAGAAATTCAATTAAAGAAAGAATTAGCATCAGTCCTTTTAAGTAAATCACGAAAACTGATAAAAGAGGAGAAATTTCATGAGGCACTTCAAACATTAAGAGAGGCAGAGAAACTCTATCGAGAACTGATTTCTGCAGTTCCAGAGGAGGAAATGGAATTAAAAGAGAAATTAGCTAGAGTTTTAACTGGTATTGGAGGAATATGCGCAAAACTTGGAAGAAATGAAGAGGCTATTGACGCTTACAATGAATCTGAGAAACTATTTAGAGAACTAATTGATGCCCTTTCTCGTGACGATTTAAGAGAGAAACTTGCTTGGGCATTATTAAAGAAAGCAAATGTTTTAAGAGCACTCCGTAAGTACGATGAGAGCCTAACACATTATCAAGAAGCCGCGGAAATATTAAAGGAGCTCTCAGGAAAAGGAGAAAAGAATAATCTTAAATTATTACTAATATTTTCATTGCTCAGTGCTGCAGCAATTTTGATGAAAAATGGGAGAGAAGAAGAAGCAGAAAGTTTCTTTATCCAGGCAGAAAGCCTACTGCGTTAAATAGGACTAAAGAATAAGCTTAACTTTATCTCCAACAATCTTAACTAATCCTAATTGCTGTAACAGGTTCAGTTCACGTCTCACAAGTAGGGGTGATATATTGAGTGCTTTCCATAACATTTCAATCGGCATCTCCCTTGTTTCAAGTAATAGAGCAACTATTTTACCCATGCGACCGCTTCTTTCTAGTACTTTCTTCAAAACGGTTGGAAACTTTTTAAGTTCTTCTATTTGCTGTTTTAGCCGCACATTTTCCTGACCAAGAATTGAAACTTGCTTTGCTAATGAACTCCTTTCTTTAGTGAGCTTTTCAATCTCCTTTTCAGCTTCCCTCAAGCCGTTTCTAAGAGTCTCAACTTGCTGAGACAACATTTGTACTTGTTCACGAAGAGAAGTATTTTCACCTTTTAATCGCGCAATCTCTGAAGTATACTCTTGCAATTTTTTCTGTAATTGAGCTAATTGCTCACGTAATTCACTTATAAACGATGATAATTGCTTACGGATCTCTATGTCGGAAACTTCTGGCTTAAGTTCCTTTATTAAGTTAGACAATTCAGAAAACGCATTCCTTAACGCATGTAACTTCGCTAACTCTTCTTTAAGCTTTTTAATTTCCTCATCTCTTTTCTTGATCATCTCCTCATACCTCTTCCTAATATCCTCTATTGCTTTTGCAGTTTCAGTTTCAGCCAAACTCTTCATAAGTCGATCTCTTTCAGCTCGCAAATTATTCAACTCGCTCTCAAGCCGCTTTATTGTTTCCTCATATGACACTATCTTTGTCTTGGCTTCTCTTAACTTTTTAAGTGCATCTTCTAATTCTGTTCTCAGTAATGAAATTTCCTCATCTTTTTCTTTGATTATTCTCTCAAAGTACTCCTTTGGTACTACATTTTCTGGCATTGCTTTTCCTAATTTATCTAAAAGCTCTTTTTCTCTTCTTCTAGCATCTTCCAAGTCTTTTTCTAAAGATCTAATTCTTTCCTCGTATTCCCTAACTTTTGTCATAGCCTCTTTCTGTTTCTCTATAGCTTCCATCAATTGATTCTTCAAATCATCAATCTCCTTCTTTAACTCATTAACCACGCGCTCGTGATACTCGCGAGGAATCATATCCCCAACAGTTGCTTTACGAAGTTTTTCTAATAACTCTTTCTCTCGCCCACGATATTTATTCAATTCCTCTCGTAATCTTTTAACTTCATCCTCTAAACTCTTATTCGCATGAAGCAATTCTTCAATTTTAGCTTTTAATCGTTCAATTTCACTCCTAGATTCGCTTAACTGTTCTTGTAATTCTCTAATTAAATTCTCTTTTTCTTTCAATTGCTTCTCATAATTTTCTTTCAATTCACGAATTCTCTCAGCAATTTCACTTTCAGAAGGAATTCCCACGGCAATTTTCTCCCGGAGTTGCGCAAGTTCTTTTTCAAGTTCAGAAATACGTTTATCACGCACCTCTAATTCTTTTTCAAGTTCAGAAATACGAGCAGTTTTTTCCTTCAACTGTGCTTTGAGATCTTCAACTATGGCAATTGCTCTCTCCTCAGCACGCGGTGCCGTTGCTTCAAAGACAGATGTAAGCGATTCTATTAGCTGCCCATATAATTTCTTTAATTCCTCTAAAGAAACTCGTAGCTCCTCAAGGCTTCTCCTAATTTCTTTGTAAAGCGGAACAAGCGGTGAAATAATTTCTCTAGATGCCTCTTTTTCAATTTTCGGAAATTCCAGTTGCATGAGATCGCGATACGCTTCTTCAATATATCTCCCAACATAACTTATACGAGCACGAGCCACAACAGCCCTTACAAGAGTACGGCTTAGTTTCTGAAGACTCTCACGCACCCTTACAATCATTTGTTTAGTAGTTGTCACGAAAATCTTCTCAGACTTATCTATGGTCTTATCAATCTTCTCTATAGTCTTATCTAGCTCAATTGCAAACAATTCTTCGATAGTTTTTGCAGCTCTCGGAGCCCTAATTTCCTTTACAATCTCAAGTGCTTCAGCACGAATAACTTCACCCTCTTCCTTTGTCTCTTTTGAGGAAACACCGATTAATTTTGCTGCCTCAAGAATTTTCTGAACAAATTCGTCCTCAATGGAGATATCTTCTTCCCTTTTTTCCTCTTTTTTCTCTTTCTCCAAGGACTTCTCTGGCTTTCTCTCTTCACTCAATAAGAACCCCAAAAATATTTCAATAAAAAGAAATAAATAAACAACTCTTATGCATATTACAAGCATTTACACACACTACGAATTTCACATGACCATCACAGAAATTTAAGGTAGAGCCGGGGGCGGGATTTGAACCCGCGACTGGAAAGCCTTGCAGCTACTTCCCCCTTACCAGAGGGGCGTGCTATTCCGGACTACACCACCCCGGCATTGTCTAAAAGATAACTCCAATATTATTAAAAACTCAATGTTTTTAATTTTTCTTAAAAAATTGTGATTATATGGCGGGAGTTAGAATTTTCATTAAAATGAAATCTTTTACGGACTTGATTAGACTCTCTGTTTTTACTTCAATGATTTTTGATATAACGCCTCATATTTTCTATATAACTGACAAAAAAATGGCTTTTGTTCGTATTCTCTTTTACTCTTTTCCATACCCACCAATGCAAGTGATTTTCTATTCGGAAAATGTTCAACCAAAGGAGAAATATGTTGAATATTCCTTTGAAAGAAAAGAAACATGGACTTGGGTGCATGCTGGTGCTATTAGAGATCCTTCGAAGAAGTATGTAGCTGTGTATTCCTTGGTATCTGCTGAAGATATTTTGCAGGCAAAACATGAGAAAAATGTTTTTAATGTGCCCTTATGCCGGCTGAAAGACTTTGTGGAAATTGCTAAGTTCGCGTCATTTTCAAAGGACATAATTTTTGCTTCACGTAAGAATAATAGGTGGATCTTCTTTTCTGGAATGTTCGCAAGTCCCTTCTTATTATCTGGAACAAGAAATTCGATAGCACCCTTCCTCTATATTGAAGGACCAGAACCAAGATGCGAAGGAATTTTAGCTCCATTTGTGAAGTTTGATGATGACAAGAATAAAGCTGAGTTTCTGCTTGGCGTTTCGGCGAAAGAATACTTCGCACCGATCATTTACATTGAGGATATTCCGTTGAAAATAGAGCTAGCAACAAGTGAATAACATAAGATAGACTAGTTAATTATCTGTAATAATCCTTGATATTAAGCATCGTAGATATACATCAAAAATCTTATGGGATAGTGATTTCTCGCTTATCACCATATTCAAGAGACTTTTTTACAATCTTACAAGGCCCGAGAAGCACAATAGCCCAAGTCATTTTGTGCATTGGTATGTATGCTTTCTCTGTTGTGACTATTTTATCCCGATATTTTTTAACATAACCAAGAAGTCTAAGAAAAGCGAGCATTACTTTGATGCCTATTGGGAAATCTGAAAATCCTATTCTAATCTTCTTTTCTAACTCACTTTCGCTTAATACTCCATAATAGAAAAGCCGGCTTGCAAGTATCCTAAAGAGACGCTCTTTAAATGAGACATCTCTGGCAAAAATCACAGGCAATGTGTCATTCATTATATTCATAATATAAGCATCCACAGACATCACGTTAACATATTCGTAAGCTCCGGTGAAACCAATTGCTCCAGGACCAAATGCAAAAAGAGGCCCTTCCATTTCGAGATTTACAGTAGCGTAATCTCCTTTCTTGCTCCATGACTCGACTCTTATTCTTTTGTATCTTGCTTCTGTCAGAATTTTATTCGTGATTATAACATAGTCCTTAAATTTTTCTACCTCTTGTGTAATCTTGCCTTCTCTAATCCATTTTCCCGCCAAGCAATAATCAGTCATTAAGGTGGGATAAGCAGTAATTTGATGCGGAGAAAATGAGATTGTTTTATTCAAATCTTGAATCCAAGAATCAATTATTTGGCCTGGAATCAAAAACATTAAATCCACGTTAACGAGATCGTAACCAGCATTAATCACATTCTTAAGAGCGATCTCATTATGTTTAGATCTATGAGAACGTCCCAAACGCTTTAACATTTCATCATTGAAAGATTGAACACCAACACTTATCTCTTTAACACCTGCTTCAAGCAAGGAACACACATATGATTCATCTACCAAATCATTTGGATTCGCTTCAATTCCAATGTGAGTCTTAACATCAAAATAATTCATTAAGGTTTGTAACACGTCAGAATAGAATTCAGGTGGTGCAATACTAGGTGTTCCGCCACCAACGTGAATCTCAGCGATTTTCAAGTCAATACCAGCATTTGCAAAGAGCTTCCCAATCAGTTCTATTTCTTTCTTCAACGCTTTCCAATACTTTTTAAATTTCTTTTCGTCATATAGCTCCTTGAAATACGGGCAGTACAAACAAAATGATTTGCAGAAAGGAAAATGAATATAGACACCTATTTCTCTTTCATTTAGTGATACTAACGCTCTCTTATGATATTCTTGAGACACCTTACGAAAACGAGCCTTAACAACTCTCTTCGCAAGAAATGACCAGAATCCCCAAGCATTTTCATCCAGAATACGTTTTTTACGAAACATTTCTTCCACATGGTATTACCATATTTAGAAGAAGTAATACAAATGAAAACACAAGTATTAAATTCCAAATGCAACTAACAACATTAATTACAATTGAAGCAAGCAATTCATTACGAAATTCTAATTAGGAATATAGTTGCCCCGCGGGGATTCGAACCCCGGCTTCCGGGTCCGCCCGCGTCCTCACCGGCTCCAAAGGCCGGCGTGCTTGACCACTACACAACGGGGCAACAGTGTTTTAGTAATGTTTTCCATAGTTATTGTAATTTCTAGGAATTTTTAAAGCTTTTCCCTTAGTAAAAATGCTGAAAGAGTTTTTTACATAAAAAGATTATTTTTATTCTAGTATTGCTTAATTTACTATGTTTCTTCTTTAAGTCTATGAAACAATTCACCGTGGTTTGCTCTAAAAATTCTTGTTCTTGGAGATTACTGCTGTAATTCCACATGAACTTATTTAGTGTTGATACTATTTTTTTAATTTCTTTGTATACATTTTATGTATACGGTGTTCATTATGAGCGTTGTAATCAGTATACGGATTTCGAAGGAGCTTAAGGAAAAGATGAAAAGCATTCCTATTGATTGGAGGAGTGAGATTGAGCGTTTTATTGAGCAGAAGATTAGGGAGTATATGAAGAAGAAATATTTAGAGATTGCTAGACGTTGTCGTGAAAAAATGAAGATGCTACCTATCAGTAGTGCTGAATTGATCAGGGAAGATAGAGATGCTAGATAAAGTGGTATTGGATTCATCTGCAATCGTTGCACTATTTTTCAAAGAAAGATATAGTGATTGGGTGGAGAAAACTATTGCTAAAGCAAGTGAACTTTTAACAGTTGATCTTGCAATCGCAGAGGTAACAAATGCTGCGTGGAAAAGAGTTTTTATTTTCAGTGAGTCGCAAGAAGTGGTAAGGGATGCTCTTGAGAATGCTATTGATTTTATTTTGAATGTATGCCACATTTTCTCCTCTGCAGAGCTGTATAAAGATGCTTTCGAGGATTCACTTAGGTTAAAAATTCCCATATATGATACTCTTTTTCTTTCACTTGCAAGAAGGTTAAAATGTGGCTTAGTGACACTTGATAAAAAGTTCATTAGAAAAATTTATGCTAGTAAGTATGCTCAGTTTATTATTCATCCTTATTCTGTGAAGGAATTAAAACAAGATTAGATAATTTTGGAAACTTATTTTCTCATAGCTAATTGCTAACGTGTTAATATTAATTATGTTCTGTATTTTGGTTGTTAGTTAGAGTATTATCGATACGTGCAATAAAGCAAATAATTCATTGTTGATGTTTATTGTAATACTTTAATAACTCTTATTTGGGAAATAAGATGCGCTTTAGTGAATATGTGGATTTTTTGTTCGCTCTTTCAGTCTTTTTCCTGGGATTAATAATGGTTATTACTAGTGCTCTTGCAGAGGGATTTTTAACCACTGAAATATTCTTGTTCCTTAGAATTGGTGGTAGTATCCTAGTATTTGCTGGGTGCTTCGGACTCGCTCTGCCCTTAGCAAGGGCTGTGTTCTCTGCATCATTAGAGAGAGAAGTTAGCATGGGTAAAAGAAGGGAGATTCTTGAAATAATTGAATATCAGAAGGAACTTGTCAGGATTGCAGAAGAACAAAGAAAAAGCATTATTCATTAACCCAGGGTATTTCAACTTCGTCAATTCTCCACATCGGCCACACGTAGCTCTCTTCTACTGGCACTGGTTTCCCGTATTTATATGCCAAAACAGTCGTCCAAGCTATCATGGCGCCGTTATCTCCGTACCATTTCGGTTGCACATAAAATCTGGCATTATGTTCTTCCGCCATTTGTTTTAGCATTGTTTGTAATCTTTTATTCGCTGCAACACCACCACAAAGCAATACTTCCTTTTTCTTCGTATGGGCAAGCGCTCTTTCAGCAACCTCACATAACATCGCAAAGGCAGTCTCTTGAATTGAGTATGCGAGGTCTTCAATTGATACGTTTTTTCCTTCTTGTAAAATTTTTTGAACTGCTGCTAGGATTCCAGCGAAACTTAAATTTGTTCCCTTTACCACATATGGTAATGCTACATAATTTCTCCCTTTCTTAGCTAGTTTTTCAATAATGGGACCACCATATCCAGAGAATCCTAGCATTCTCGCGCACATATCGAGCAAATTACCAAGTGTTATATCTAACGTCTCTCCAAAAACGCGATATTTTTTATCAGCATATGCGATTATCATTGTATGCCCTCCACTTACTAACACAATAAGGGGATCGTTAGCTCCAGTCAATTTTTTAGCTATTTCAATATGTGCAACACCATGATGAACACCATACAATGGAACATTGAAGTACAAGGATAGCGCCCTTGCAACAGTAGCGCCCACTCTCAGACATGGTCCAAGCCCAGGTCCTCTTGCAAAGCCTATTGCAACTATTCTACCATTCATTTCCCTAACTTTCTCCACCGCTTTTTTGACCAACTCATGAATTACTTTTGAATGATGCTCAGCAGCCTCTCTTGGATGAATTCCTTTTCCTGGTTGGAACTCCATCATGTGAGAGAAATCTAGAATTATCTCACCATCAAGTGATGCAATTCCTACGCCACATGTGTGAGCTGTAGATTCTATTCCAATTACAAATTTTCTCATTTGTCTCCCTTAGATGATAACAATGAAATATACGAAAAACTGTCGTGTTTAAATTGATTCTCTTTGAGTGATTTTCAAGTTTGTATCTGCAGATTATCTAAAAAAGTGAATATTTTTGCAAAAAGTCAAAGAAATTCAATATTTGGAAAAATCTGGAATGAAGGGGAAATATATTTTAATTAAAATTTTTTATACTTAATGCAATAGTAAACTTTACACACATATGTATGAAAATGTAACCCGCTGAGGAAATGAGGGGTGTATAATGGCGGAAGTAAAAACAATAAGGTTCGTTGTAAAAGGTGGCGAAATACGACCAGGCGGTGCCCTCGCACCAACTCTCTCTAGCTTGAGATTACCTGTGGGTAAAGTTGTTGCCGAAATGAACAAAGCAACATCCAAATGGAAAGGCGTTCCATGCATTGTCGTTTTGGAAGTAATTCCGGCCGAAAGAAAATTCAAAATAATCTCCGCAAAGCCTACAACAGCAGGATTATTAATGTTAAGGGCCAAGAAGAATAAAGGCAGTGGAAAAGCAGGTCACGAGAGCGCTGCTGACTTGAAGTTCAAGGATGTCGTTGAAGTAGCTCGAGAAAAACTTCCAGATTTAAATGTCAAATCACTTAAAGCAGCAATAAAATGCGTCCTTGGAACAATGGTTTCAATGGGATTCACTGTGGAAGGTCATCATCCCAAAGAGGTCCAAAAGAACATAGATGAATGGATGAAGAAGTATAATATTAAAGATGAGCCTATTTATTAAACTGAAATCTTTTGTTTTTCCTCTTTTTCTGATTAGTGTTACAAAATGTTAGAACAAGAGTTAAATACTTGGGTTCTCATCCATGGTTCTGCTAAAGTCGAGCTTAAGAGCGGAATAATGAATGTATTTGGATATACTTTAAAAGCACCAACGTCATTAGAAGTTCCGATAGGACGCGTAATTCCAGCATTTGTGAAAGGAAAAATTGTTATTATATCCGGTTATATCGAAATAATCACCAAAGATCCTTTTCCAAAAGAATGGCTTTTGGCTATAGATGAAGTAAAAAGAATAGCATCAAAAAAGAGGCCAATAATCGTTATTGTCATTGGCGGAACAGATGTGGGTAAATCTTCGTGGATTTTATATGCTACAAATATTCTTGTGCAATCTCAGATGAAAGTCGGAATAATAGATGGTGATATTGGACAAGCAAAAGTAGGGCCTCCAGCTACTATAAAATCTGCTATTTGTGAAAAACCAATTCTTTTCCTAGAAGATTTAAAAACAGAAAGGCTCGTCTTCATTGGTGGAAAAACTCCCGCTGGAAGACTCCTTCAAATATCTTGCGCCATCGTTCATTTGGTTAACAAATTAAAGGACAAAGTTGATGTTATTTTAATAGATACAACCGGATTCGTCTTTTCTGGTCCAGCACGTGCATTAAAACTATCGAAAATCTCACTAATTAATCCCAACCTCATAGTATCAATTGAAGTTGGAAGAGAATTAGAGCACTTGCGACGGATTCTCAAGAATCGCTACAGAATTTTGCGCTTACCTCGACCAGATACTATGAGACCCGTCGCACGTGAACATAGAATTCAACTTCGGAAAGAAGCATATAAACGATTCTGGAATCGTTCAATTCGAAGAAAACTAGTTTTAAAATTACCAGACATCTTCATAGAAAATGCATACCTTGGAAGCGGAATTTCAATTAATCATGAAGCAATTGATGAAAATGCCGTTTATGCTGAAATCGGACCAGATTATTTCCTTTGTGTTACAAAGTCGCAAATTACTAATGAACTACGTCGAAAAATTTACAGAAAAATGAAAGAACTATGGAGAAAACTTAGTTTCTATGCGCTTGCTGCACCCTATGCTAAAACGCCTCCACCAACAGAAATCAAAGCGCTCTGTGGTGAGAAATTACAAGAAATAATAGAAATGATACGACGATCGCCCCCACACGTTGAAGTACAAGTTGTTTCAGAGGAAACATACAGAAACTTACTAGTTGGAATCGTCGGACAAAGCAAAGAAGACATTGGAATTGGCATTCTTGAAAAGATAGATTGGGTAAATAGAACAATAGAAATTAACTCTGCGCTCTTACGAGATGAAAAGGTAATTGGAATAAAACTAGGTTGGATAAAATTGGATTCATCATTTTCTGAGATGGGAGAAAGACCGATTGGTCTAGGCTAGTCTCGATTACATCAAAAGACACCATATTTGCCTTTTAAATAAACGAATCGAACAGGTTCAAGGTGTTCAATTTTTATTTTATCTGGCTCGGAGATTTTTTGTGCTTTAATTAGCACTTGCCAATCGGATCCCACTTCAAGAGGCATTAGGATGATTCCTCCTACTTTTAGTTGTCTTACCCACGGCGGTGGAATCTTTGTCCCAGCAGCAGTCACGATAATCACATCAAATTTTCTATCCTTTTCAGGCCAGCCAAGTGTTGCATCTCCTAATCTAACGTCTACGAATCTAGAGTAACAGAGTCTTTCAAGATTATCTTTTCCAAATTCATACAGTTTTTGAGAAATTTCCATAGTACATACTGGTTTCCTCTCATATTTTTTGGTTTTATTACAAACAAGTTCCGCTATAAGAGCAGCTTGATAACCACTACCTGTTCCTACTTCGAAAACTTCCATACCTTCACGCAGATTTGCGTATTCGCAGAAAAGAAGACACATGGAGGGAGCACTAATTGTAGCACCATCATACAATGGAAGAGGAGTATCAACGTAAGCATATTGTACATATTCAGGTCGTACAAATTCTTCACGGGGAACTCGAAGAAAAGCGTTAATTACCCGTTCTGAGACCAAATTTATTGAACGAAAGAATTCTGCGAGCTTCATTCTTTCTTTAGCAAGTTTTTCTCGAAGATCCTTAGGAACACGGTATTTCGGACATGACATTTTTCTTCAGCAGAAATTAGCCCTCTCTTTCGATTTTACTTAGTCCAACTTCTTTGAGATATTTTTCTATTTCTTCTGGTTTAAGTCTTCTGCCTCCTTCCTTTGTAATCACTACACAATCTATTCCATCACCAGTAGCGGCGTCTCTCCTAATTGCACTGGCGATTGCTCTGATTGCGAGTTTTATTGCTTCTTCCTCGGTCATTTCCTTGTTGTAATATGTTTCTAAAATAGAATATGCAATCGGAGATCCACTTCCACTTGAGAAGAATCCAATTCTTGCCTCATTAACAGATCCTGTATGGTCAAGGAAATACAAATGTGGGCCGTATCTGTCATATCCTGCAATGAGAAAGTGAGAAATAAATGGCAGCAACTGCTTGAAATATGAGTGCATAACTAAGGATAAAAGGGACGCTGCTTCTTTAACAAGCGGTTCTCTCTTTATGATTATATATCTCTGCTTTAGGTGTTGTCGCAACCATCGCGCAAGTATTTGACAATCAGCAACCAAACCGCTAATAGTGATGTAAATTCTTGGAGTAATTTCAATAATTTTTTTAGCTCGTTTTGAGGATATTACATATTCTGCCGAAGCGCGTTTATCAGCTGCAAGGATAACACCATCCTTAAATACGATTCCAACGGTGGTTGTTCCTGTAATTAGAGGACTTATTTTTTTGTAGTTATCATTTACATGCATTTAATTACACCTATTCATAATTTAAAATCCCAATAAGATTTATATGCGTGAAGCCAATAAGTACTCAAATTCTCGCGGCTGTTTAAAATTCTTGTTTTCTACTTACCATTGGTCGAAAACCATACTCCTTCTCAAGGGTTAAAAAGAGCAGCCTACGCAATGATAAAGTCTTCCAAACTTTTTCGTGATCCCATCGTTCACCTACTTCTGGAAGCTTCAGCCGCACTTCATAAAGTACGCGAAGTCTATGGCCTTTTCGTATTAGAATGAGTTTATCTGCTAGTTCTATAAGCGCAAACCATCGATATGGAAGCATTAATCGAGGATTTTCTTCGACTTCCAAAATTAGTGTGCCTATAGTTGAAATTAGAAAAAGAAGAGCGATTAATTTACCGAAAAGGAAAATATCTTCTTCTGATCTGAATGGTTGTAGGAGTATTTCTGGGGAAAGAATATCTGTGCACACGAGTGGTCTTTCTGCTTTTGCTCCTTCCAAAATAATATTAACAATACTCTCAATATATGCACTTAATGGTTTAAATCTTTCTATGAGCTTTACGGTTATATTTTTTCTTTTATATCCATATTTCTCTAGAATGTTAGAGATTATCGATTCATTTTCACGATAGAAAAGAAGAAAAGATGGTTTTTCATACATAATTGCTAGTTGAGTTAGGAGAGTTGTTTTACCGCTTCCTCTAGTGCCATATAAGATGATGAATGCTTTTTCTCCTAAGTTAAACACTTTGAATAATGCTTCTTTCAAAGTTTTCATTTTGATCATTAAAGAAGTCTTATAACTTCTCCGTTTATTGGAGCACACGTAATGAATCCATCACCAGCCAGAATTTTAGCAAACGTTTGTGCACGTTGTTGATCACCATGAACAACAATTACTCTCTTTGGTCTTGGTTGAATAGAGTGTACGAATTTTCTTAATTCTGGAAATGGACTATGTCCGGAGAATCCTCTTAGCATGAAGACTTGAAGATTTATCGGATACTGCCTTGGTCTGCCCGCCTCAAATACTGTAATTGCCTTTGCACCATGCAAAACAGCATATCCTGGAGTTCCTGGTACTTGATACGATACGAAAATCAATGCGTTATTCTTGTCGCCTCCTATGTGTTTTAGGAATTCAATAACAGGACCCCCTTCTAACATGCCGCTTGTAGCAACAATTATCGCTGGGGCTTTACTCTCACATATTTCTTCTATTTCTGACTCATCATGAATGTAATGAAATGCTGGAGCTTTAAAGGGATTATATCCTTGAAGAATCCTCCGATACAGTCTGGCGTCAAGCCACTCAGGAAAAGTCATGTATATTGCATTCACATGTTCAATCATACCTGCAATATATACGTCGATTTCTGGTAATAGTTTCTTTTCGTACATGTAACGATATAACGTGACTAAAATTTCTTGCGCACGGCCTACTGCCAGTACTGGTATTATAACCTTGCCATTGTTATTAATCGTATTCTTAATAATTTGAATGAGTTTTGCCTCATCCTGTTTTCGAGGTGGATGAACATCCCTTGGTGAACCATATGTAGATTCAACTATTAAACATTCAACACGAGGAAATACTGTTTCAGCAGGTTGTAAAGTATACGTTTGTGAAAATCTTATATCACTAGCAACAACTATGTTATATAATCCCTCAGCGATGTGAATATGCACAATAGCACTACCTAAGATATGACCTGCATTATAAAACGTAAGCCTAACATCTGGAGCAATATCATTAACTTCATGATACGGAATAGTTATTGTTCTTACAAGCATTCGATCTATGTCCGCATAACTAAATGGTGATATTGCAGCAGATGCTTCAGCAATTTTAATATAATCTCGAAGTAACAGGGTTGCTAAGAATTTCGTTGGTTCAGTACAGTAAACAGGCCCTCTGTATCCATGCTTATAGAGAAATGGCACTAAACCACTGTGATCCAAGTGTGCATGAGTTATAATGACTGCATCCAATTCTTCGAGAACAAATTCTGGTAAATCTAGTAAAGGAAATGGATCAGAACTACTCACACGCAATCCGCAATCAACCAGAATATTACTTTCTTTTGTCTGAATAAGAAATGCGTTTCCTCCTACTTCTTGACCTCCACCAAGAATTGCAACACGTACAGAATTCTTTTGGAATATATAAGGTCTATGAATTCGACGTCCTGTCTCTTTAAGAAAACGCTGACGCTCATCTGAGGACAACTCATATAGTTTTCGAACATACGTAATTATTGGTGACGACATCGGCGGCGCTCTTAAGATTACTGGAATCCAACCTGTTTTCTCTATGATTTGCTTCCTTATAATGCCACCTTTCCCAATTACAGCACCAGGCTTCTCCGCTTCAATGTATACATTTCCAGTGAGATCTTCGAACCATATATTCACAATTCCCGCATTCTTTGCTAAGTCCCTTATAATCTCTTCTGCTTGTCTTTTCTCTAGCCTTACTGACGGATCCGCTCGTATAGAAAACCTTAGATGATATTTTCGTGCTAATTGTTTCATTAGATCCGATTTTTCAAGCAAAACCAAGGGTTTCTTTGCTAGAATCGCTACCCGAGGCCCCTCAAACGCCAATTTAGTAACTTCTGCTTCTGGAGGGAGTTCTTGTTTAAGATTTGCTAAAATTCTTTCTTGATACCGCAAGAGCCAATCAAGTTGTAATGTTATATCTTTCAAAATAACCACCAGAACCTATTGATTTCACCATAAGCTTTCTAACTGAAAGTTTTCCCCGATAATGATTCCCACAATATGTTCTTATTGATTTAAAAAATGTCCCCGGAGCGACTAACACCTGCGGCTCATTCGCATTGGCCATTACGGCTTTGTCGCCGCGGCTCTCTCGTCCCCGGGGTGTCGGCGGTCTACGGAAAGAAATCCAATAGACCGCCATATAAAAATAACAAATGAAAACAAGATGTTATTTAATGCTAGTATAAATTATGCGACAATGCACCTAGTTTTCGTTAGGATGATGCTTTCTTTGCCGCCTTTAACGCTTTGATCTTTGCTTGATTTACAATATAAATTTTTACTTGAGATGAACTTGCGGGAGACAATTCAACAATACCTTTTTCTCTTAGCCACTCCAAAATTCGTCTTGCTGTTGAGACTCGAATATTATACTTCTGTGCCAAGTAATTAGGCGTTACAACTTTTGATCGTGCAATATCGTTTAACATTTTTCCAATATCATCAGGATCCGGCCAGAATGCTCTTACAATTAATTGGTAATCGAATGCCCTACCAAACTTGATTTTCCTTGAAACTCCTGTATAATATTCGCCTTTTGCAGCTTTTTCTAAAACGTGTTTAACTCGTTTATATCTAATTGGCATGAATATCCCCTTTGTTATCATAATTCCTTAAACTTTTGATATTTATCATAACAAATTTAAAACAAAGAATTTTAGAAAATCCCGTTTATACTATCTTTCATGCAAAAGCATTAAAATCTCATTCGACTGTTACAGATTTTGCTAGATTTCTAGGTCTGTCCGGATCACATCCTCTCTTCACAGCAGTCCAATATGCGAGTAATTGTAATGGTGGTTCATAAACAAGAGGCGCCAAGATATTGGAGAAACCTTTTGGTACGTAAAATACGCGGTCACCATATCTTTTAGCATCCTCGTCTCCTTCTTCGGCAATAATTATTGTCCATGCACCTCGTGCTTTTAATTCGTGAATATTTGATACAACTAATTCGTGCAGTTTATCGTTTAACAAGACTGCAATAACTGGAAATCCCGGTTCTATTAGCGCAATTGGGCCATGTTTGGATTCTCCGGCAGGGTAGCCTTCCGCATGAATATACGAAATTTCCTTTAGCTTAAGAGCCCCTTCTAGTGCGATGGGTAATCCTATTCCTCTTCCTATGAAAAATGCGTTCGTTTTCTCCTTCATTTCCTCGGATAAACTCTTGGCCCATTCATCAGCTTTTTTAACTACCTGTTCTATATGTTCGGGAGACTCATTTAATTTTTGTGCAATGTCATCTATATCATATCCTCTTCTTTTTGCATACTCTATGATTGCCAATGATAACACTGCTACTTGGGAAAGAAATGTCTTTGTAGCAGCAACTCCTATTTCTGGCCCTGCACCCATGATTACTGTAAGATGTGCTTCTCTCATAAGAGAACTTCCAATTCTGTTCGTTATTGCTAATATTTTTGCACCTTTTTCTTTCGCCCACCTAATTGCTTGTAAAACATCCATTGTTTCTCCACTTTGTGATACTGCCACAATTATGGTATCTTCATCCACGCATGCAACCTCCCTAAATTCGCTTGCAATTATTGCGTGTGTTCTCAAACCATATTGTGCAAATGCGTATTGAGCACAAAGACAAGCATGATAAGAAGTACCAGCTGCAGTTAAGTAAATAGTATTCGCTTTTTCAAGCTCATTGACAAATTCACTAATATTCTCACTAGCTTTAATAAGTGTTTCTCTTACAGCACGGGGTTGCTCAAAAATTTCTTTCAACATATAATGAGGATAACCGCCTTTCATAGCTGCCTCTTTCGTCCATGATGTCTCAGTTATTACGGGCTTAACAATTGTATTTGAGATGAAATTTTCAATAAAAATTTCGCCAGTTACGGATATATATCCTATATCGCCGTCATTTAATTCTATATATCTCCTAGTCCAATCCAAAAACGCCAAAACATCACTTGCTAGAAATAACTCATTGTCTCCGACTCCAATAAGTAAAGGCGATCTATACCGTGCGAAGAAAATCTTGTCAGGTTCATGAATAGTGATAACGCCTAGAGCATATGTTCCTTTCAACATTCTGATAGCTTTCTTAAAAGCTTGATAGAAATCATTTGTTTCTTTAAGAAATTCTTCAATGAGATGAGGAACAGTCTCGGTATCTGTTTCTGATTTAAAAACATGTCCTCTTCGTTTCAGCCATTCTCTCAATTCTGCATAATTTTGTATAATACCATTATGAACAACAGCGATTGTATTTTGGCAGTCGGTGTGCGGATGTGCGTTATATGATGTTACTCCTCCGTGTGTTGCCCAACGAGTATGAGCAATTCCAACATATCCTTGCATCTCATGAAACTTATTTCGTTCACATACTGATTTGATGCTTTCTTTTTCTCTTCTCACATCTTTTCTAATTTCTATGTAACCACTTTTAATGATAGCTATACCACATGAATCATAACCTCTGTACTCCAAATTTGTCAGCATGCGTGTTAATATTTCTCCAGCTATTGAGTTCCTTAAAATAACTCCCGCAATTCCACACATTCAAATCCTCTTCGTACTTTTCTCGTTAAAATAAAAACTTAACGACTTTAAATTATGGAAAAAAGCATCGCTTGGATTATTCATAAAAGCGTATTATACACTTTTATTGATTGATACACGGGATTCAAAGACGATAAGGCATCAAAATTTTGACGGTTTTGTATATGAAAATTAAAATTCATTTGATTGGATTTTATCCACAGGAGAAAATAATTGAATTTAAACCGAATAGAGGTGATACAATTTATGATTTAATTGTAAAAATTGCAAGGGAATTAAACCTAGAAAAAGAAATTCTGTGTGAGAACAAAACACGTGTAAACCCATGGATAATGGTAATTGCTGATGAAAAGGATATCACATCACTGAAGTTATTAGCAGAAAATGCTTCAAAATATAAGCAGATTAAAATCATTTCCTTGTTGTAATTTTCGTTTAATAACGAATGCATTATTTTCTTTTTGGTGTCAGTATGAGTATCAATATTGTTGAAGTTCCTGAACAGGAAATTACACTAGCAATCCTCGAAGAAGCATTTGAAATGCTAAAGGAACTTGCTAAGGGAATAGATGTTATAATTGCTGGTGCAGGACCAAGCGGCTTAGTATGCGCATATTATTGTGCAAAAGCGGGACTTAAAACATTAGTAATTGAAAAATTACTTCACCCTGGAGGCGGTATTCCACCTGGCGGTATGGGTTTTCCGCGAGGTATTGTTGCATCGCCAGCTGATGAAATCCTAAGGGAGATTGAATGCAAATTAAGAAAAATTCGAGAAGGAGTTTACATCTTTAAGACTGCAGATATGTTCGCTAGTTTACTTAAGGCTGCAACTAGTGCTGGTGTGGAATTTCTCTTCGGAATTTATGTTGAAGATTTAATTTACCGCGAAAAACCATTGAGAGTAACTGGAGCTGTTATAAATTGGACTGCTAATTTGTTATCTGGTTTGCACATGGATCCTTTAATGATTCCCTCCAAAGCCGTAGTTGATGCAACAGGTCATGATGCGGAGTTACTAAGAATTGCACAAGAAAGAATACCTAATTTCCCATTTAAAGTGAAAGGACATAAGGGAATGTGTGCCTATGAGGGAGAGAAACTAGTCGTAGAAAAATCTGGTGAAGTAATTCCTGGATTATACGTCACAGGAATGGCTACAGCATCTTTATATGGGCTTCCACGAATGGGACCAATATTTAGTTCAATGCTTCTTTCTGGAAAGAAGGTAGCCGATGAGATTATCAGAAAACTAAAATGACAGATCGAATAATTCATATCATCCTCTTTCAGTCGGAGCAAATATCGCAAAATCAGGACAGTATCTCGCACACAAATAACATTTTATACATTTGTTTTCATCTAGTATTGGATAATGAACACCATATGAATTAAAGTCTTCACTCCATCTTAAAGCCTTTTTAGGGCAAATGTGAATACAAATTCCACACCCCTTACAAAGCTCGGGAATTATCTTTGGAAGCATTTTCTTTTCCATGTCTTACGCCTTTATTCTATAAGGAAATCTATTATGACTTTATCTATTGTATATGTTAAAACTTTAGGTGTAAAAATGCGTCGGATAAAAATATCGAGACTTGAGGCAGGAGTGGCGATTATATTAAGTGCCATATCAATGATAATCTCAGCGATTTCGGGGTTCATAGAGTTAATGATTTCATTGCAAGCAATCAAAAAGGAGGTAATTGAATTTTTTATAACGGGAGTAACCATTGGTTTATTTTGTGCATTCATTTTAGCGGGAATTGTTTTAAATACACGACTTCGTGAATACCTTGTTTACTCATTGCGTGCATTAACGTCTTTCTTCTTAACTATTGCAATCCTTGGATTAATAATTCTTCTCGCCAATATTCCAGAAAATTTGGTGGATTACCTTGGGCGCTGGAAACCAATAGCGGATACAATTAGTCAAATTGCACTTTCAATTCTTATTGTTTTCGTTGTTCTTTTGTTCATTCTTTATGGAATAGGTTTGATTAGAGAAAGACACACTCGGTACATATCCCAGCTAAGAACTGCCGTACTAAACATAGCAGGAGCTACGGCAAGAATACGTGAAGCTGCTGTTAAGGCTACAATTGAACGTCATGTTAGAAATATTCAACAAATTCTCGCGGGGATGGCACGAGGTATGTTCTTAGGTAGATGGGATGCTGCAAGGATCATGTGGGCGACACTTTTATTGACCGGACTACTTATCTCGTTGCTTACTATATTGCCTACATATGAAACATCACTCTCATGGTTTCTGGTATTTATTGCTATTCTCATAATATGTGCTTTCTTGATAATCATTGATTCATTACGAACGGAAACTTTACGCTCAAGATTGTTCCCCTCTTGATTTTTACGGGCTTTTTACGTATTTATATACTTTACGTACAATGCATTATTACATATTTTTCAGTTAAGGGGTGAATGAAAATGTCTCTTTGGAACTGGCTTAAAAGCCTACCGGGGCCACAAATTAAGGTCGAACCACCTGGTCCAAAATCCAGAGAGATTATTAAAAAAGGTGAAAAGGTTTTAGCAACATCCACCAGAGAAGAATTCTATCCAGCTATTGCCAAAATGGAAGGAGACATAATCTGGGATGTCGACGGAAACATCTATATTGATTTCTTTGCAGGCGTGGCTGTACTGAACGTGGGAAGTAGAAACCCTGAAGTAGTTCAGGCAATTCAAACACAACTTAATAAGTTTATTCACGATGCTCCTCAAGATTTTTACGATGAGATTCAAGTCATCGCAGCCGAGAAATTAGCATCAGTTGCGCCTGGTAATTTCTCAAAAAAAGTATTCTTCGCAAACTCAGGAGCAGAGAGTGTAGAATGCGCAATGAAAGTAGCACAACTGGCAAGAAAAGCACATTGGTTTATTGCATTTGTCCCATCATTTCATGGAAGAACACTAGGCTCTCTCGCTTTAACAGCATCTAAGAAAGTTCATAGAAAAGGTTATCTTGTGTATCCATATGTCGAGCATGTACCTTATTCATACTGTTATCGTTGTCCCTACAAACTAACTCCAGATGTATGTGATGTCTGGTGTGCAAAAATTATCGAAGAAATACTTTTCGAGCACTACATTGATCCAAATGATGTTGCTGCTATTTTTGTTGAACCTATTACAGGAGAGGGTGGCTATGTCGTTCCGCATCCAAAATTCATTCCAACATTAAGGAAGATTTGTGATAAACACGGAATTCTCTTAGTATCTGATGAAGTTCAAATGGGATTCGGTCGCACTGGCAAGTGGTGGGGCATACAAAACTTTGATGTTGTTCCAGACGTAATGACTTGTGCAAAATCCATTGCAGCTGGTGTGCCTTTAGGCGCTTGCGTATTCAATGCAAAATACGACTTCCCGTATCCTGGTGCACATTCATCGACATATGGAGGTAATGCTTTAGCTCTAGCAGCGATGGTAAAGGTTATTGAAATTATTGAAAGAGAGAAATTATACGAACGTGCCAGAAAATTAGGTGAGCAGGGATTAAAGAAATTAAAGGATGAGCTTGAGGATAATCCTATTGTTGGTGACATACGCGGTCTTGGTTTAGCTCAAGGAATCGAAATTGTTAAAGATAAGAAAACTAAAGCATTTGCACCTGATTTGCGCGATGAAATCATAAAGAGATGCGTAAAGAAAGGTCTTCTTCTACTTCCGTGTGGAAAATCCACAATACGCATTGCACCGCCATTAATTATTCGCGAAGAAATGTATGAGAAAGGCTTAGACATAATCATTGATAGTATCAAAGAAGTTTCAAAATAAAACAACCTAATAGGGCACATCATTATTGTTTTTCTATTTTAACCAAATAATATCCTCTTCATCATAGTTGAACGAGAATACATTTTGTACTTAATGAACATCTCAAATAATTTTTGCTCCTATCAAAATAAGAAGTATTCCCAACGACACAAGAATCGTCGCAATAATAAACCACGCAACATCTATCTTATGAAACTCCTCTGGCATTGACCATGTTTTGAAACATACATATAGGAAAGGAATAAAACCAAGTATTAGTAGTAAAATGCCAACACCCAAATACCATGCTAAAACGCTTGTCTCAATAATCATTACTCTTCACCTTAACTAATTTGAAAAATAAGAAATAAATTGTAGCTTATACGAAAAAATGTTGACGTAGTTTTCTAGTAGGATTTAGCTATTGCAACAAGATATTTTGCTTTACGTTCACAGAATATACATTTTTCGTGTTTTGGTTTAATATACTCTAGGTTCTCATCAACTAGAGCACCTAAAATCTTAACTCCAGGTAATTCTGTAATGTCCTCAACACATTTCTCGTCCCCACACCAGCTCGTAAGGATGATATATCCCTCCTCAAGTAATTTCTCTACTTCCTCCTTTGAATTAGCTATTTTTAATTTTGAATTGAACCAATCCCATGCTGCTTTTTTCATCTCTTCTTCAACTTTATTCATTAGTTCTCTAATGGCATCTACGATCTTTTCTTCGTCTACACGTATTCGTTCAAACGTATCTCTGCGAGTTATGGTAATCTTCTTTTCTTTTATGTCTGTTGGACCAATTTCAATTCTGAGAGGAACTCCACGTAGTTCCCATTTATAAAACTTTTCTCCAGGAGTTTCATCACTTTCATCAAGAACAACTGAAAATCCTGCGTTCTTTAGGCGTTTATATACTTCCCTACACTTTTGAATTACAGCTTGCTCAAAGCCCTTATAAGGAATCGGCACGATAACAATTTGTATTGGTGCTATTGATGGAAGCAAAGCTAATCCATGATCATCTCCATGTATTGCTATTATTGATGTAACTACGCGTCCAGACACTCCAAAACAATTTTGCCAGACATGTTTTATTTTTAGGTCTTTATCTTGGAATTTAATGTCAAATGCTTTTGCAAAGCGTTGTCCTAGATTATGTACTGTTCCTATCTGCAGTGCTCTTCCATTTGGCATTAGAGTATCAAAGGCATATGTTTTCTCAGCTCCTGGGAATTTGTCCCACTCCGGTCTCTCGGTTATAATGAATGGAATGCCAAGTTTTCTGAAAAATGTAGCATAAATTTTTGTTGCTAGTTTTACTTCATTCTCGTTTTCTTCCTTAGATGCAAAAGCTCCATGTGCTTCGAAGAACACTGATATTTCTCTTTCCCTGAAAAGTGGACGAGTCCATTTTGTTTCGTATCGCCATACATTCACAATCTGATATATTTTGACTGGTAAGTCACGATACGAATTAATCCAAATTCTGAACATATAGTACATTGGCGTCTCACTAGTTGGCCTTAGAACATATTTTTCTTCTAGTTCTGTGAGACCTCCCCGTGTTACCCAGAAAACTTCTGCTTCGAAACCCCGCACGTGTTCACTTTCGATCCTAAATATTTTCTCGGGAATCAACGCTGGGAATTGAACTTCCTCATAACCATTTTCATCTAGCATTTTTTTAAGAATACCATAGACTCTATTTGCTATCTTTTTGCCATATCCACGCCATACACCCATTCCTTTTGCGGGATATCGATGGTCATATATCTCCGCCTTAATTAAGACGTCATTATACCATTCTCCAAATTCCTTTTGCCATCTTTTTCGAGGTCGAGTCCCTACTTTAATTCTTTTTTCGCTGGCAATAAGCATCACCGTTGGAAAAAATATCTAATTCCCAAAAAATGTTATTTAAATCAAAACACATATGCTAACATAAAAATTTTTATCCAAAAAAAATCCAATAAGGATTATTTCCAGGAGACAGCAAATATTCCTTCTGTCGTGATTTTCAATTTCTTCGCAACAATGCTTTTTTGGGGATCTGCTATCAGCACAACATTTTCAAAGTCCGACGTAAACTCTGTTCCACCGCAGTAAGGACATTTTAACATTTTACTTTTTTCTTTCTTGGCTATTTCTTTCAATTCACTAAGTCGATATACTCTTCCACACTGCACGCATGCAACAAATTTTGATTTCCATCGGTAGGACATTGAATCATCCCAAAAAATATTAGTAGGTCATTTCTTAAAGTTAAATCTGAGGCACTTCTTCGGGACTTGCTGAAAGTCGTTTGTATGTATTCTCCAATATTATTATGTCATCTTCTAATCTTACGCCCCATCTAGGTTCTAGTTTTTTGAAATAGAGCGCAGGTTCTACTGTAAAACATGTATTCGGTAAGAGTTTGCCTCCTTTTTTTCCTAATCGTTCTCCTATGTCATGAACTTCAATACCTAATGCGTGTCCAAGAGAATGTGTAAACAATTCAGGATCGTACCCGTGTTTTGTAAGGGTATCTCGTGCGATATTATATAGAAACTCTCCCGTTACTCCAGCTTTTGCGTTCTTAATTGCCTCATCTTGCGCCACTTTTACTGCATTGTATGCATCTGCATACTCCTTTCTTTTTTCCGTAACATAAAAACGTGTAATATCAGAACACATACCTCTATATTTTAACCCTACATCAATGTAGATAACTTCTCCTTGCCTCAGTTTCTTATCTGTAGGTAAATGATGTTCTCTTGACGTATGCTCTCCAAAGGCAACGATGGGTTTAAATGATGGTTCCCCATACTCATATAACTTCTCATAAAGTTTTGCGGCTATGAATCTTTCAGTTACACCTGGCTTAATTATTGACTTTACTTCGGATATGATATCCAATGTAATTTTCACACTATCTTCTAATGCCTTTAATTCCTCTTCTGTCTTGATGCTTCTCAATTCAAATATAAAATCTGCTGCTGAGATTAGTTCTATGTCATATAATCTTGTAAGAGATTCTAATAGTTTGTACCAATGTAAGGGAAGCTTAGATGCATAGATCTTTCTTATTGATGCAAAGTTTGCTAAGATTTTTTTGCATTTCTCGGACGATATTAGCTTAGATAACAGGTATATTACATCGTGAAATTGCTTAAAAACATGTATTTCATCAAAATACTCTGACATCATATCTGCTTCTAATGAACCTACAATTCCGATAATTTTCTCCTTTGTTACAAATGCTATGGAAAAACCATGTGGTTGTATTCCGACGACATATTCATAGTTTGGATCCGGTGAAATTATTATCCAAGCGTCTCCATACTTATTAATCAATTTTTTCACTCGTCTTCTTCTTGAAAGAGTCACCTCGTCTAAGGACATCCTTCTCACTCTACTTATAAAATTTTCTAATTGGAGGAGATTAATGGCTGAGGCAGACTTAATGTATTACCTACCTGTAATCTCACTAAAAGGCAGAAAAATATTAGTAAAACTCATCATTGCAATTTTGACTTCAATTGTTTTATCTGCATCTTCTGCTCTAACATTGTACTTCGCGTACGGAGTAGGAGAGGTTACAATGCCATTTTCTGAAGAGACAGAGGGTCCTAAGGCTGCATTTCTCAACGCAGTTTACATATTAACTATGGTAGTAATGATGACTTTTTTCATATTATTACTGATAAAAAAGAAAAAAATCGGTTTATTAAAGGCTTTGCTTTTAATCATGATGTCCTTTATATGTGGAATAAGTGCAAGTCTTGTTCTCCCACTATGGATTACTATTGCTTCTTTGTATATTTTCCTTGCATTAAACATTCAAATAAGTACTTACTTTATTCAAACTTTTTATTTGTTAACTTATTACGCAATATTGCTGATCTTTTCAATAAGTATGGCAATCTCGCTTATCTATCGACGGGATTCTCTTAGAAATGTTCTTGTATTATTAAGTGCTGCATGGATTGGCACATTTTTTGGATTATATTCTGGCAGGTTAACCCCATTGGTTCTTATGGGAATCTTTGCAACATATGATATCATTGCGGTAATAAAGGGCCCCTTGAGAATGCTTATTGATGAAATAAAGCCCATGAAACAAAAGGCAGATCTTACAACACAACCAATCCTTGGACTTGGAGCAGGCGATATATTGTTCTATTCATTAGCAGTTAGTTACTCCATTGGATGGATCCAGCCGTTTTCACATGCCTTGATATGTGCACTAATAGTATCTTTTGTTTGTATTTTCGGATTGATTATGACTATTTTCATTGCACACCACTTAGGTAAGACTGCAGCACCAGCATTACCAATTAGTATGTTCTTGGCGCTGACAATTATAATGATTTTCACCATAATCTAAATTCAAACTTTTGACAAACTAAACCAAATCAATTATTGCTTGACTAATTATCAAATAAACAATAAGAAACATGCCGATTCTTATAGCCATGGCTTCACTTGCGCTCAGCGATGCAGATATCTCAAGCAGTTTCTTAATAAGTGGAATTAGTAAAATTATATTTCCATACAAAAAAATGATATTCAATGAAAGAGCAATGAAAATCATCATCAGAGTAATTAAATTAATAATCTCTTGATTTTCAACAACGCTATGAAAAATAGTATACCATAGAAAGATTACTTCTAGCTGGAAACAAACTCCAAGAATTCTTGTAACTAACCGCGCCATTTCATTCACTTAAAAAATTTATTCATCTATACTCTTATGAGACCATATTTACGGTGACAACAATGCTCAAGTATCTAACACTAATAACCGTTATTCTTTCAATCATAGTTACATTACTTGCGTTTCTATTTGATATCCCCTTCCTGTTTTTCATAATATTTCTTCCCCCAATAGTCATAAGCTTCGAATCGTCAAAAAGAAGACGCTGCCCATACTGTGGATCACAAATGGAAGGAAACATCTGCCCCACCTGCGGTTTCGTTGCTGAAGAAGATTATTCAGACGAATCGTTATTTTGAAAAATAAAATATTTTTTTCATTATGTTTTTTTGTGATTATGCTGGGGAGTTTTTATGACTCACGGTTCAATGGAAAAAGCCGGAAAAGTCAGACAAAGAACACTTGAGATTATCAAATCGCTAGGTATTTCACCAGTTCCACGTAAGCGACCATGCCCTCGAATGCGATGGAGAGAGTTGTACTTTAAACGTGTGGAGAAAGGCTATAAAATAGGTCAACCACCACCAGCAAGAAGAAGATACAGGACATTCTAGTGTTTTTTCTTTTTGATAGGAAACGATTATTTTTGTGTTAGTATTCGCTGAATATATTTGTCTACGGATGTTCGTGTCTTCTTTTTCTTTTCTTCTCGCTCCTTCTTAATTTTCTCCCTAACTACTGCTAAACGTTTAGCTATAAGTTTTAATAATTGTCTCTTTTTAATCCCTTGTGGTCTTAAGACTTTTATTCTCCCTTTTCGCTCAAACCAGTTTGATGGATGACTCTTCTCTTTCTCTATAAATGCTGTTAATTTTAATGATTTCACCGCCTTGTATAACTCTTCAAGTGTAGGATTTTCTATTGCCAATTCGAGTGGTACTTTTCTTCCTAGTTTTTGCGATAACCGTGAGTCAAAATATTCTGGATATATTATGAAATACGCTTTTCTTTCTTCAAACATTTTATTTCCCTTCTAGTTAATTTATTTTCAGAATTCGAATTTAAAACCAACTTTCATAGTGTTTGGCATGGCATCGAACTTATTAATTATGCTCAAAAAATTATACAGTTTATGGCTTAATGAGAGAATTAGTCCGTTACTTAGCAAATTAGATATAGACACATTACAAAAAGCGCAAGAATACTTGAGAAAAGAAAAGAAAAATGAATTGCAAAAAATAATTGGAAGATTGATTGAATTCTTGCTTAACGACATTGCAAAAATGAGAATGAGTAAAATTATATCTTGCGTTTTGTCGGGAGAACTCATAGGAAACCCATTCCCTTGGGAGATAGAATTATTCAAAAGAATAAGAGAATCTCTTACTTTTCCCACGATTCAGCCAGCAAAGGAAGACTTCTTAAGTAGTTTGATACTTAATGTTAAAGTTCCTAAAGAAACTATAAAGAGAAAACTAGTTAGAATTACAAGAGATCTACCACCATTCCTAGGAGTTGATGGAATAATTTACCGCGGATTAAAAAGGAAAACCATCGCAAATATTCCAGAAGAAAATGCCAAATATATAAGGGATAAAGAGGAAATTGTTATTTAAACTGCAGGAAAGACGCGCAATTCTACTGATTTCTTTTCATCATCTAAAAACTTATAAACAATTTTTACACGAATTGTTCTTGGTGGGTTTTTGCTTCCTCTAGACCAAATTATGGCGTTTAATTCTGGAGAGATCCAAACTGCTCTCTCTTTTGGTCTTATTTTCTTGCCAGTTGTTGGATCCTCAAATTGTTTACAGTGCTTCAGTATTTTTTCACGCAATATACTCACAGCTTTCTTCGCCCATTTCCATCTTGGTGCTGATTTAATATTCGGAAAGAACCTCACAGTTAAAATTCTCTCGCCATCTCCTTTCAATTTTTCCTCATATAGTTTTATTTTCTTCCGTAACCCTCGCTTTCTCTCTCGTTTCTCTTCTTTAGCTTCTTTTTGTTCTACTTCCTCTTTTGGAGTTTCTGTTTGTTTTTCTAATTCTTGCGAACTCATTGAAGAACACCTCCGTGCACATATCTGAAAAATTAAGCACTTATAATTTTCATAATTTCAGTTTAGTCCTTCTCCAATGTCTCCGTTTTGGATTATTTCTAACTCTACGGTTTGTCTTGATTAAAACAAACAATGGCAATGCCCTATTCTGTTTTAATGCACGGGCAAGTCGTAATTTTTTCCCAAGTGGTTTAAAACGCGCCATATTTTTCCCCTTGAATGCCTACTTTTCTTAACTATTTTCTCTTAAAAATTATTTTACTCTCCTCCTTTCGTCTTGATCTCATTATTCGTTTCAACATCATCTTTAGTTGTTCATCAGTAATCTTTGACGTAATTTTTCCACTTTGTGCTAAAATTATAAGTTGATTTTCAATTGCTTGAACTAACTCTGGACGGACCAATCTAAGTCTTTCTAGTCTCTCCCTTGCCTCTTCTGTCAAAATAGATCGAAGTATTGTTTCCCTAAGTATTCTTTGACGCTCCACCTCTTCTTGTTCTTTTTTTCGCCGCATAAGTTCTTCGTACATCGCACGTCTTCTCGCAAGTAATTCTTGTAATTCTTCATCAGTAATCTCGTAAGACATGAGACACCCCCTCTCAAAACAAAATAATCGGAAGTTTCTTTTAAACATTCAATTCCGCTATGGTGGAATCAAATTCAATTTTTTGGCAATCTCCCCCGCCAATTTATCAAGTAATGATTGACCTTTGGGGGAAATTCTTCTTCCATGAGGAGTCTTCTCTACTAATCCCGCCTTTTCCAATTGTTGAAGTATCGTTCTAATAATTTTAGCCGCTGCTCTTCTTTTTTCTTCCGGGCGAGCGCCTCGATCTTTTCGTCCACCATAGAGATTTCTCAGTTTATTTAAGCCAATCGGCCCTCGCATATAAACTTGATACAATATTGATGCCGCCCTCAGGAACCACCAATTCTTCTGAGTTGGTGGTCGCTCGCGATGTGTACCCGTTTTACAAAAGCGTGCCCAATCTGGCATTTTAATATATTCACTAAACTCTTTTTCGAGTTTTTCAGCAAGATGTTGAATCAAAAGCGATGGTGGCACATCATATGCCGTGAATGCCATTTTGGTTCCTCTTTTATATTCGTAAAAGAAGAACAAATACAATTAAAAAAGTATTAATTCCTACAACTTTATACTCATAGCTTTTAATTCATTTGATAATAACGAAAGAATCTTCTTTAGAATGAATTCAATATCCACGTCAAGTGGAACTTCTAATGCTGCTGCTTTCTTATGTCCACCACCAGTGCCCGATAATTCCGACGTTATTTTATGTGCTATTTCTGCCAAGTTTACATCTAGTTTAGTTCGTAGTATTATTCTATAAAATTTTCTTGACTTCTCTCGCTTTGGTGCAATAACAATCGCTACATCTGCTCCATTCTTTAATAATGCTGTAGCAACTGATGATTCAAAGGAGCCAACTTGAGAAACTGCAATTATGATATCATTTATTCGCAATATGGATGTACGTGATAGAGATTTTAGTAATGCTATTTTTTCAGATAATTCTCTCTTTCTCGCAAGAATCCTCTGAATAGTCCTGTGCTTTGAAGGATTAGAAAGAAGAGAATAATTGATAAGTGTATGCTTACTTATGTATTTGAGCATAACACTATCAGCGAGAATTCCCGCTGAAAGCACCATAGAAATCTTCTCGTCATAAAGTAGTTCCTCATGACCTAATGCATATATAATTTCTGTGATGAGTTCGCTAGTGGATGAATACTCCTTGCATAATTTAACAACATTCTTCATTTGTACTGTTGGCATGTGATGATCGATTATAAAAATCTTTTTTGCATTCAAAACTTTCTCAAGAATACCTTTTGGCGCACGTTCTGGATTATTCAAATCCAATAAGAATACAATTTCAGGTATATACTCCTCTTGTGGTACATCAAAGGATAAGTTAAGCTCTTTGATAAGAGCCTTAGCCTCAGCAGATAATGACGAGATATATGATTTAACCTCCTTGAATCCTAATTTTTTCAAGAATTCTTGAAACGCATAAAGAGAAGCACAAGCATCAACATCTGCATTGTTGTGTGTCACTAATAAGATTTTTGAATCACGTTTGCCTTTGAGTAAAAATTCTATTAACTCATGAATTTCATACATGATTACAATCACTGAAGCTTAATCCCTGCTTTTTCTGAAAGTTCTTTTAATGTCTTCATTGTGGCATTTAGTTGCTTTTCAACAGAATTTATCTGCAAATTAACGATTTCCAATTCATCTTTAAGTTTTTGTTTTACTTCTTTTATGTCCTTCTCAATAATAATATTCGCACCGATAAATTGATAAACCATTTTTTCACCACGATTCTCAGCCTTTTCTAATTCAGAAAGAGCATTCTGAAGTTCCCTTTGACGAGCACGTAAAGAGAAAAGACGCGTTTGAAGCACCCGAGCTTGTTGTGATAAAATTTGAATACGCTGGAGAAGTTGTGTTTGTTCTTGTGACCCACTCATCGTTTCGCACCAAATTAAATTTAAGTTGAAATAAATAGTAAAGTACTTAAGAAGATTCATTACTACTAATCTCTGAAAGCGAATTATTTATTGCATTAATCCATCGAAACCAGCTGTTCAATGCGGCCCTAGCGCTTGTCAAATCGGGTGCAATTATTTGTATTCTTATTTCTCGTCCTTTGAATTCAATTGATGCTCTCGATCTCGAAGTAGGAATTGGTTTCTCCTCAGGTTTCAATGCTTTGAAGAAAATTTCAGCTAAATGAGAATTTTGGAATTCTAACCTTATTTCTATTTGTATTTTCATTTCCTTCCTCCCTTATTTATTTCTGGTTTTAGAGGTGGAGAATATTCATGCACATGATGAATAAATATCTCTAGCATTGTAGCACCTTGGGGCGTTACAAAGCGCATCGTTGCTGGATTCAGTTTTTCTTTTTTTGTTCTCCTTCTAATTTCGTCAGGTAAGTCATCAATAACCAGCGTAATATATCTCTTAGATTCACTAATTTTGTAGGGATTCCAAAATTTGCACAAGAAATCATACAACACTTTTGCTCCGTTACTTTTTCCATTCAGTTTTATAAGAACATCAGTAAAAACACTTTTGACGGGATATACCTTAAAGTCTATTATGAATATTCTCCCAACAATTTCGTAAGAATCATTAACTACTCTACAACATGTTAAGATTGATGGTCTCTTCTTTCTCGTATAAATTACTATAAAAGACGTCAACCCATGAGTTTTACACGCCCTTGCAACTTCATCAAGGGTTGAGGATCCCCGTCTGTAGATAGGCGCACCTAGGGCAGCTGACAATACTTTCATGAGTCTATTCGTTAAATGAGAAGGTCTCCTTGATGTAGTTAATGCCATTCTCGGGCTAAACAGCATCATTATTTTCCACCACGTATCCTTTTTCTTCTAGGCATTTTACGCCAGATTATTTCTTCAAATTCGCTTGAGATTATATATACTGGATCTCCTTTCTGTAAATTTAATTTGATATTTGGTTCAATTTTAACTCTAGCGTAGGGATTATTAACTGGACCAAAAGTTTCAATGACAACACCTATTTTGTTTCCCTCCTTATCAAAAATGATTATTCCAGGTTTCAGGTAGTCAACATCTGTGAGTTTTATTATGAGAATATTTGGGGAGAGTTTCGACAAATGCAGAATAGATCCAACTTTCATTATTCTTAAACTCATTTAACTCACTCTTGCTGCGGAATAATCTCAACTAGAAGAAGTCCAAGAGAATCATTCTTAAGAACATCTAATTTATCTAAATCCTTCTCTGAAACATCCCCAATAATCGCAACAGGTTCTCGCGAAACTAAATCATCAAGCGCAATACTCATCGCAGGAATTGTTGGAATATAAAAGATTTTACCTTTCGGAACATAATGTGTTCTGGCTTCTTCGCCAATACACCCATAAAGCTCCTCTGGAAGCGGAATTAGTAACTCCATTTGATTTTCTCCAGCACTATACACAATTGCCTGAAATTTCCGCGGAAGCAAACCATATATCGCAATAATTAAACGCACTAACTCACGCCAATCCTTGACGTACGTAAGTTTTAGATACCCAATAAAAGATACATCTGGATTTCTAACTCTGAATAATGCCTTGAAAATCTTTGCACTTGATGCCATAGTTACAACCATTAATACTCATTGATGCAAATACATTATTCGAGTATAAAGATTTAATGAATAACTAAAATAATTCAAGTACCAAAAATGTTACTCACCTCGAATTAAAGACCCTAGAAGAAGCAAAGTAGCACTCCGATTTTGACGTATCAAAGGAAACAATCATAAAGTTTTAGTGCGATTCTTGGTTTGCCGAATTGGAACCATCCTTTCCTGAATCATTACTTTCTTCTGCTGTTTTGCTTTCATTTGCTTTTAATGCATTAAGTAATGAATCATCAACTACCACCACAGCCACAGAATCTAAGACTTGATCAAGATCTGGTGCTTCTTCTTCACTAGTTTCAGCGTTACTAACAGCTACAAGCGGCGAAAGTTCAAGCTTAGGAGTTTCTTCGATTTTGGATTTAGGCTCAACAATACTACGTGGTCTTACACCGTAAGTTTCCGCTGCAGATACAATCGCCTCCAATTTTGAAATCAAATCAACAAACTTCTCAAGAACACTTGAATACCCTATTTCAGATGAAATTTCCGATGACTGTTCCGAAAAAATTTCTCCCCAACGTTTCCTAACAAGTTCAGATATAACATCGGCAGGCGAGACACCGAGGTAATCAGAAAGATCTTGAATCGCCAGATAAACATCCTCTGGAAGCTCAAGAACAATACGAACTACTTTTTTTCCAGATTTTTCATAGATTCTCAAAACTTCAAACACAAGAGCCCCCTCAAAAATTTCACATGCCTTAAAAACAAAAAACCAAGAAGTACTTATATTCACAAAGATGCAACATATTTATATTATTCTCTATTTTTTCTGATGAATGAAGGGAGAAAGTCCGTCCCGCGGTGGGGGGAGTAGCGCCCCCCCAGTACCGCAGATGCGCTAAAGGCGGGCCGTTAAGGCAACTCCGTCATATATCCGGTGCAAGAAGCATCCAGGGCCGAACCAATGAAAGCCGCAGTCCCCTGGCTGGGCTGGACCGGCTAGTGCCGCTACCCGGAAGGGTAGCGGCACACGGGCCCCGATAAGGGGTGCGGGGCATCTGGTTAGGCCCGGAAGGGAGCGGCCAGCGACCCGCCCAGCCCAGGCTGGGGGATGTTGCGGTCGAGGGGAAGCCCTGGATGCTTCTTGCACCGGATATATGACGGAGTTGCCGGGGGCGGACCTCTAAACATTTTGAATACATTAAAATCGCAATTATTTGACATTATAACCAAGGTTTGCTTTTGGTCTTGAGTGTGTGTTTTCTCTATAACATGATAGAATTTCAATTTCTTGTTCGTTATTGGTAGTAGTAATGTGGCTAAAATGATTCTAACGCGTGATGAAATTTTATCGGAGATAAAGAGGGGTCGGTTAAAGATAGACCCCTTCTATGAAACATCGCTTGGCGAGATTAGCTATGATTTGTCTTTAGGAAATGAATTCGTATTCGTTCAACCTTCGCGTACTGCCGTTATTGATGTAACTGATCTTTCATCATTAAAATGTGAAAGAATTTTCTCTGATCATATTATTCTTCAACCTCATGATTTTGTTCTTGCACGATCGCGGGAATGGATTGAATTGCCAACGGATATCGTTGCGATAGTTTCTGGTAAATCAAGTTTAGCACGATTAGGTCTGGAAGTGGAAACAGCATATGTTATTGCACCGGGTCATGCTGGCTACATTATCTTGGAGATTTCTAATAGAAACCGTGTTGCTATTAAATTAAAGAGAGGAATGCTAATTGCACAGTTAATTTTCTTTCGCTTATCTAAACCGGTAAGGCAATACACTGATATAGGCCAATTTGGTATTCAGAAAGAAATTTCTTTGCCAAAGAAATTAAAATTTGTTTCAACATAGTCTTTTATCGGGAGTTTGATGGAACGATTAAGCGAATTAATTGAGCAAGCATCAAATTTTGCACGGAAAGCAATAAGACTTGAGCGTGATGGTAACATTGCTGCAGCGATTTATAACTATTCGCAAGCAGTTAAAATTTTAAAAACCCTTTTGCAAATTGACCAGAGACCACAAGCCAGAGAAATCTACAGAAAGCGTTTAAACGAGTATTCTTTGAGAATTAAACGATTACTATCTCGTGCTTGGAGTAAAGAAAAGCAAATTCCACAAGTAAAAAGAAGAACAGAGTATTTGGTCCAAGAACCATCAATTCAATTCACGGACGTCATTATGATGGAGAGACCAAAAATAAGAGAACAAGATATTGCCGATTTAGAGCACGCAAAGCAAGTCTTAAAAGAAGCCGTTATTTGGCCAATTTTACGTCCTGATTTGTTTAAACATATAACTCCATGGAGAGGAATTTTGCTCTTTGGACCACCAGGTTGCGGTAAGACATTATTAGCTAAATGGGTCGCTTCCGAAACAAAATCCACGTTTTTTGTCGTGGATTCTGCTACATTACTGAGTAAGTGGCTGGGAGAAAGCGAAAAAATAGTAAAAAAGATTTTCTCTCTTGCAAGAGAACACCAACCTGCTGTAATTTTTATAGATGAAATCGATGCTATCGCGGCTAAGCGTGGAGAAGAACATGAAGCCATGCGAAGAGTAAAAGCAATCTTCCTAACGGAAATGGACGGAATTCATAGCAAACCAAACGAGCAAATAGTAGTAATTGGTGCAACTAATTTACCTTGGGACATAGATCCCGCTTTTCGGCGCAGATTTGAGCGAAGAGTTTATATTCCTTTACCTGATTTCAATGCAAGAAAACAAATATTTAGGATCCACTTGAGAGGAATTAAACTTTCTGATGATGTTAACTTCGATGAACTTGCAAGATTAACCGAGGGCTATACTGGAGCAGATATTGCTCTTATTTGCAGGGAAGCTGCCATGATTCCTATAAGAGAATTAGCAGAAAGCGGCCAATTATTAAGAGGAAAACCAAGACCAGTTCAAATGAGTGACTTTCTAGAAGCTATAAAGAAAATTAAGCCTTCAGTCTCAAAAGAAGAAATTCGCAAATACGAAGAATGGGCAAGAAAATTCTCGACAACATAGGTGATTAAACTGGAAGAGGAAATTCAAAAAATCGTAGAGCAACTTGAGCTTAAGGAAACCGAGGAGGAAACAGAAGAAAAAATATGTAAAAAACGTATAAGCTCTTTAGCAACTCCCAAACTTAAAACGATCGAGGTTCCAGTAATAATTACTGAATTCCTAAGGAAAAAATTCCGCAGAATCCTTAGAAAATGCCTTCAAGAATCGAGAAAAATTGACTATCCACAACATGTTTGGAAAGATTGGTGTAAATACAAGCCAGACGATAGATTTTACAATGCATGGCTAAAAATATGGGCAAACGCAATACTAGCACACGCATCACAAAAGAGAACATTCATTTTAATACTTCCAGAAATAGCAAAAGAACCCCCTTTCACATCAAATGGCACAAGATTAGATGAAAATTACTTAATTGCCGCCGCAGACATACTCGTCAAACACAACAAAGCAAAATGGCTTGATTCGAATAAAAAAACTCTGCTCGTCTGGTGGATTGATAAAAAAACAATAGCTGAAGAAATTGTAAAAATAATCAAAGAACTCCAACTCAACATCATAACAATGAATGATCTAATCGATGCCGGAATACCGGAAGAAATAATCCCCGAAATAATAAGTGAACTTGAGCACATCACCAAGATAAGACTAATCTCACGAGGGAATAGAATAATCGGAATAAAATTTGAAGAAATTTTATGAATAAACTAGTGCTTTGACTTCTGCCTCCTGTTCTTAAATGGCGCCTTTGATAGAAACACCAGATATTTTAATAACTTCGAATTTAATATCAAGCAAGCAACTGCAGAACCTACTTGAACTCCTTTTAGTCATATTCAAACCAAATGTAAAGGATAAAAATAGCCCTTGTCACGTCTGATTTAGGCATAACCAAAATACTAAAAATGTGCAAAAGAGACCTAAAAGAGTCCGATACACCATTGTCAAATTCTCAGTTAAATTTGTTTGATTAGACTAATTTTAGTTAGGGATTTCTATGTCATTGATAATCTCACCGCCACTTTCGAAAATACTCACAGAACTAGCTCGAAAACAAGGAATACCAGTAGATCTTTTCCTAGCAAAAATCGCTGAAAAGGACCTTGATCCAAATACTCGAATTAAAATGTACTTAGAAATTTTTGAGAGACTTCTCAAAGAAGTTGAGGAATATGAAAGAAAAGGTGATTTAATTCAAGCATCCGAGAAATATTGGGAAGCAATTTGTGCATTACTCAATATCATTGGAGAAATTAAGGGAATGCCTCACTACAGACACAGTGACTACTGGGAAATCATTGAAGAGATAATAAGCGAGACAAGAGATAGAGACATCGCTAGGTTTTTCTCTGTTGCAGAAAGATTACATGCAAACTTCTATCATAACTTCATTCGAAAAGAAAACTTTCACATATATTCCTCTGATGTAAAAGCACTTATCAAGAAATTGAAAAACTACATAAAGTCTAAAGGCATCCAAATATAAGAAATCCTTTTGCAGAACAATGATATAAATCCTAATGCTTTGGTTTTGTTTTTTTACCTTCTAGTAAAGCCTTCAATGATACTCCCGCGACCTTAATAACCTTAAATTTTACACCAGGCAAGTCGCCGTAGGACTTACCCTGAGCCCCGCCTATTCGCTCAATTAGAACCTCATCGTGTTCATCTATGAATGTAATAGCTCCGTCTCCTGGTGCAAAAGCAGTTACGATTTTACCCGTTTTTCTTAACTTAACACGAACCGCCTTTCTTAACGCCGAACAAGGCTTCCTAGCTTCAATTCCAACTTTTTTCAAAACGATTCCAGAACCCATCGGCGCACCAAGCAATGGATCCATCTTCTCGAATATATGCTTAAAGATTTTCCTCTTGTATTCTGGTTTCGCAAGGCGTTGTTTTTTCCTTTTCTTCCGCAAGGGTCTTGCAGCAAATTCTCCCATTGGTGCTTTTTTCACCATTTTAATCTCCAATTTGTGATATGCTTAACATAATAATACTTGGGAGTTTTTATAATGTTGAATAGTATTTACTTTTGCTAAAATCGGGTTCTTGTTTTAGTTTTGAAACAGTTCTTTTTGGATAGAGTGAATTAATACGTGGAGTTTTGGTGATTGCGGGTTATGTGGTGTTTTTTGTTATATCTAGTCTAAAAATAGTTCGATGTCTTCTCTGATGACGATGTCTTTTTGGTATTCTTCTAGGGCTTCGAATTCTTCTTTTAGAGCTTCGATTATGCCCCATTCGACATTACCAAAATAGTCAATGACTTCAATGTTACCCGCTAAGTTGACTTTGAATTTCTTTAAATTGAGTTTGAGAAGGTGGCGGAGTGCTCTTGCTATTGCGATGAAGTCCTTGAGCCAGAGTCTGCAGTAACTGAGGTCTAGATAAAGTTCCTTGAGTTTTTCTAGTTTCTTTAGAGCGTCTGCAAATTCTGGAATGCTTTCAATGTACTCGTTTTTGAAAAGAGTAATGTGGAGTTTTCTTAGCTCGGTTAGATTTTTAAGGACTTCTGCTAGGGGGAGTAATTTGCGGATTTTGTTCTTCTCGAGTATGAGGATTAGGCTCTTTAATTGTTTGAGTTTTGAGATGTGTTCGCAAATAACTGTGAATTCCTTGTTGGTAATATTGCGATTATCAAACCATGCTTCGAGTTCCTTGATTTGAGTAAGTTTTGAAATTGCCTTCATGAAGTCAGTTAGTTCGTTCTGGAGCTCATGGTTGCGAGATAAAATTCTATGCTTTTTAATTTTATTCGCATCTTCCTATCTGTGTGTTGGGTTTATACATTTTTATAAAGGCTCCTCGTGTTTTTGGTGATTAAATGGTCATGCTTATTCGTGAAATTTACTCCCCCACAAGCACCACAGAAAAACCTAACGGAGAGAGCATATACCCAAGAACAACTAGAGAAGGGTGTGCGAAAAGAATTAATTACCTTTAAAAGAAGTAATGTAGCATTTTTTAAGTTCTAGAGTGTTGAGGTGATTTTTCTGTGAAAAAAATTGCATTTATGATTACTCTGATGTTAATTATTCTAGCTCCTGTAGTGTTAAATGTAAGACCAATTCTAGCAAAGCCTGCGACGCCAATAATACTTTTACCATCAAGTGATATTCTTGCAATAGCAGACCCTAACTTGGACGAATACGAATCACCATATTTTGATTGGACAGATGTCGCAGGTATCGATTACTATTACGTAGCATTATATGATTCTGCATGGAATCTTGTAGCATATGGATGGCCCACTGAATCTCATTGGCAACCAAACGTGAAACTCATTGATGGAGAGACATATCATTTCTATGTATGGGCACATGGCACTGATGGAGCATGGAGTGATCCAGCATCGATTACATTCAAAGCGGTAGCAGTCCCATATTATCCCCAAACATGGTTTGAAGGAGATACCATTTTTCATCTAACACATTGTGCTGCCGCAACCCACGCAATGGCATACAATTGGTTAAAAAAGGCTGGAAAAGTAGCAAATGCACCAGCTTGTACTCCAGAACATGATGTATACGACGATGCTACAACAAGCTACTGGCCAGGTGGTTGCTGGAATGCCGTGAACTGGGGACAAGTTGATAGGAATGTTCTTACGGACAAGGATGCTGCTAATAACAATCACTTGTGTCCTGGGCTAGCGTATGTATATGGCAGAGTTATGACGTTTAAACCTGTTGTATACGGAATTTCTGGTTCATCAGATCCCGACTTAGAGAGAGCTTACAATGAGATCATTGATTGGTTAAGACAGGGACACCCCGTGGAAATCATGGTAGAATCCTACGCTTATCCAATTACTCATGGTGCGCACTCAATTTTAGTACTCTATTATAGACCATCTGATGGTGCCTTTTATATATACAACCCTGATCCGTATGCACCATGGCAAATTGGTGGTTGGTTTCCAAAGATTGGATGGGTTGATAAAAGCAAAATTCTTCAAAGTTGGATTGATTTAGGAGCCGCGTGCTATACTGTACCACTAGGCGATCAACCAGCAACATCTAAGACATGGTCAACTTATCCAAGCAACCCTATTCAAGATAAAGAGTGGACATGGGTCTTTCTTTGGGTTGATGGTCTTCCCAACGCGATGAGTGCTTTTTTGTACATAAAGATTCAACATACTTACATTGGGGATCTTGATATTTATCTATGGGTTTACGATGATGGGCAATGGGTTGGAGGATGGCACATCTGGGACAATTATGGAGGTGATGATGATGACATTTCCCTTTATGTAGCACTGTATGGCTCATATGGAGCGTTAACAGATAATGCTGCTTATTTCACATCAGGTCATTGGTGGTGCTTGGGAATTTATGACAATTATAATTATGATACAGGAACTGTACTGGAAATGAGTATAATTATAAATGGCCTGGCTTAACCAGTACATGTAGTGCTGTAAACTTTATTAAACGGCTATCATAGATATTTTTTAAGATTCTACTATGCTTGAATGTCGTTCGCTCATGACGACTTTTTTGCACATTTTTTGAAAAATCTTTTGTCTTATTTAATTGTCAATAATGAATAATTAGCGTGATTTTTCGTGCAATTTTAGAAAATTCATGAAATTACATTCAATTTAATAATCAAAATAGATGATGAATTCAAGAAAGCTTATAAAGCACCAAGGAGTAATCAATAGCGAAGTGATTATTATATGCAAAAGGGTTGCTATGAGCATAGCCTTTTTGGCAAAATTATCAACTTTAAAAATTCCAAGAAATTACAATAACTATGGAAGACATTGACATGCCCCGTGGTGTAGTGGTCAAGCACGGCCGGCTCTGGACCGGCTAGGCAATGAGAAAAGCGGGCCAACCGGGGTTCGAATCCCCGCGGGGCAACTATATTTCTTCTTAAATTACTTTAGTCTTAGTATTTCACTTTTGGAAATTTAATCACATTGTGGCTTTTCAATGTGGAGAGAAATATGTTAATTTGTTATGATCCGTATTATGAAGAAATTGGTTTTGAAATTGCTAAGAAACTTAATGCTAAGATTTTGCCGATGAGCCATAAGATTTTTCCAGATGGGGAAACGTATATTCGTTTTCCGAATCCAGATGTGATTGAAGGAGAAACAATCGTGTTCATTGGCAATGCGTATCCTAATCAAAATAATGGAATCATTAGAGCACTATTCACTGTATCAACTCTAAAGGATTTAGGTGCGAAGAAAGTAATAATTGTTTTTCCGTACTTACCATACTCGAGACAAGATAAGCGTTTTCTACCTGGTGAATGCATAAGTGCGAAAATTTTAGTGGATTTGCTTATTAAGGCTGGTGCTGATATAGTGATGACGATAGATGTTCATAACGAAAAAGCATTTGAGGAGTTTGGAGCAAAATTCGTTAATATATCCTCAATGAACGCTTGGGCGAAATATTTTAAGAAAATAAACAAGAGTTACTTTCTTGTGGCTCCTGATAAGGGAAGAATGAAAGTAGTTGGAAAATTAGCAGAGATTCTAAGTGTTAATGCTACATCATTTATTAAAGAAAGAGATCTAACAACAGGAAAAATACTAAAACATGCACCCTCAAATGAAGAAGAATTAATGAAATTAGCGAAAGAAAATGAGATTGCAATAATATGGGACGACATTTTAGCGACGGGCGGAACAGTAGCAAACGTAGCTAAGCAGCTTCGTAAGATATTTAATGGAGAGATCTGGGCAGCATTTACACATGTTCTCATGCTCCCGGGAGCTATTCAAAGGATTACAATGGCAGGAGTAAGCAAGATTATTGCAACAAATACGATAAGAAACACTTTCGCAGAAGTAGATATTTCACAATTACTTGCAAATGAAATACAAAAATATGCTTAAAAAATCATCTTTCATCCAATAACGTACTCTATATGGATATCTTCGTAGAGCCACACAACTTTGCCCTGTATTTTCGTAGATTTCAGTACGTCAGCGATTCTCTTAGCAATTATATCATGTTTTCGCGGGTCTATTCTCACTATAATAATAGCAAATGGTCTTATACCAAATGCGGATGAAGACACGATGAAAGAGGTATCATGTGTTACAATTACTCGCTGTTCTCTAACAGAAAGTTCAGCAATCTTGTGGTTCTTAAGACCCCGCGAAATCTCGCAAATATGTACAACATCAAAACCAAATTTTCTCAGTTTACTCACGAGTTTTGGGCTAACGTTTTCATCAAGTAATAACTTCAATCCCACGCACCAAGAACTTCGCATACATGATAGCCGCTATTACATCTTCCTTAGATATACCATACTCTTGCGCAATTTCCTCTGGTGTCATTCCAGATGATAAAAGCTCAAGAATAAACTCAACCGTAATCCTTGTCCCACGAATTACAGGTTTGCCTCCACACACTTGTGGATTGATCGTAATCCTCTTTCGCACTAGTTCCAGTTCATCTAAGTCTTTTTTATCTAAAATTACTCGAGTCATTGTAGTTTCCCACAACCGTTATACGAAAACTTAAATTTAAAAATATTTTTAGGCGATTTAGGTAACCTTAATAGAAATTAAGGTCTGTCGCAAAAACTTTAGAATTGGACTTTTACCAAAACCCATTGAAATCTAGTAGTTTATTATTGCTGATGTACTCGCAAGTAGTGGAATACTAGGTCACATTGCTTATCAAGTCAGTGCTTACATCACGAGTAGTATTCTTGATTACCTCTTTGGTATTATCTTAAAAAAACTATATTAAGCACTAATTCTTGGAAACCTATCATAAGTTAGTTGAACTTAGCATTTCGGAATTTAACTCATTTTTAGAATTGGTGGAGATTTTTTCTTTACAGATTATGGATCAAACGCACTGGTAGATTTTAAGAAAATAAACTTTTTAAACTTCTCTCATTCATTTATTTGGAAAACATTTCGGGGGGTAGCGCAGCCTGGTTAGCGCGGCCGGCTGTAGGCTCCAGCGCGCGGCTGGAGCTCTTGACTCCAGCGGCCGCGCGGATAGAGACCGGTAGGTCGCGGGTTCAAATCCCGCCCCCCCGACCAGGGTTGAACACATCCTGTCTTTTTATGAAAAGATTGTCTCTCATTGACATATTATTTTAACTTAGATTCCCAAGCTTTTGGTTTAAAAGGATATAACAGTTTGCTCATAAGAATATTGTCCTTTGCCATGCTATGAATTCTTGAATTAATGATCTCGTATGTCAATTAATCCATTGGTTAATCGACGTGAACATTTGACGTTTATCTATTGTTGCAGTAAATTAGGGCTATTTTGCATGTGATTCAAAAATTGAGTTATGTCATCTTCTTCACTATATATTGAATAACTTTTGGTGTTTTTCTGTATTTCAGTGCTCTCTCATTGGGTAGTATCTCATAGATTTCTTTTATGAAGTTTGGATTAACGATGTTCTCGTATTCAAGATTATGAGCAGCAACGAACGATCGTAGTGTTGTCGTTGGTCCTTTCTTTCTTATTTCTGCTAAAATCTTTTCTACGTCTATTTTCTTCTCGGAGTATATTAAAATCTTAGCTCTGAGTCCGTAATCTTTTACAAAAATAAAGAAGCGAATCTTTGGGTATAAGTTACTAATGAATTCGCAAAGGAGCATGTAGTTTAATGGCATTCCAGCAGTTCTTACTATTGTGCCATATAATCCTGAGACTTGTTCGTTAATAGCGGAGGAAAAACCTAGGTCAATTCGTGATTCAATTCTGCCTACTGGGTAGATTTTTGGTGGAAAAACGTTTGGGTCTTTTACTTCTATTATGTCTTTGAGACCAGCATAGTTTATTAGCA
>Ga0190313_1000124_pt1 | contig 49820 bp, 42 predicted proteins | sample 4870071011_MG_FD_169989 | JGI IMG/M metagenome (GOLD analysis project Ga0190313, IMG submission 169989) | Hydrothermal vent sediment bacterial communities from Southern Trench, Guaymas Basin, Mexico - 4870-07-10-11_MG | ecosystem: Environmental > Aquatic > Marine > Hydrothermal vents > Sediment ... | reverse complement strand
TAATCTATGAGAAAACCGTAACTCCCTTCGGAACGAGCGGAAAGATAGATGCTCCGAAGAGATACATCGGAAAAAGGGCTTATGTGATCATACTAAAGGAGTGAAAAGGAATTTTGTCCCAGAGTCGAATGTACCAAAAAACTCTTAAACAATGCGTGACATAAGATTCTTCAAGGTGATGAAATGAAAGAAAAAAATGTAAAGGTCGTAGTCGTTCTTTTTACACTTATGCTGATGTTGTCAGCGCCGCTTAGCCTTTCTTCGGAGGGCACAGGGTCAACGGACATGAACGATGGAAGCAACAGTGCGAATCAGCCAAGTCCTGATCTCGCCATCGAAAAGCAGATGATATTTTTCCTCCACTATGTGAATGGGACGGAGACTGCCAAACCGTTGCCGGGCGGAGGAAGTACATGGACATATTTCGATACCACACTGGAATGGAACGATGTAAACGTCACAATAAAAGCTTCAGGAACGAATCAGAGATATGAATGGTACCTGTGTCCAGCACTGGCAGGCAACTTCACCACCGATTCCTTTACTTTCAGGATATGGGGGAATGCCAGCGGTAGCGCTTCCGTGAGCGCACAGACAAAGATAAGGGTGCTGAGAGTAAATAGTACTGGAGCAGAATCTCTTATTCATGAGGAAAACTTTGGCAATGTTCCTTATCCGATAAGTCCGACATTGAAGAACTTCACAGCCAATTTCACATCCACAACGTTTTTACCCGGCGAATCCATAAAGATAGAATTCGAGGTCACACCGGGAGTCTCCAACACATTGTTTTTCTATTATGATACGGCAAGGGCAAACAGCAGATTAGAACTGAGGAGCTCAGATTCTTTTAGAATAGAAAACATAAGAACCCTGGATTATCTCGACATGGTGCAGATGAATTTCGATCCAAGTGAATCAAATAAAACTATCAAAATAAGGGCAAACCTCACAGACCCTCTGGGAGCATATGATATAAAGCGGGTGAACTTAACATTGTACGATCCGAACGGCACGATCATACTGGATAATGTTACGATGTGGAAAATAAGCGGCAATCCCGTGGATTACCGTGCAGAATACAATTATACATGGAACTATTCGGCATATGCATCTTTCAGAGGAAGATACAATATATCAATATGGGCTGTGGACAACAATGGGTACAACTGGTATTATCACTTCCAAAACTATAACTTTGGGGATTACTATGAGATTGCACACAGCTATTTTTACATAGGAAAGATGCCCAACTATGCATGGGTAAAGGTGTATGACGACTCCGGAACTCCTTTGGAGGGTTCGGTGGTTCAGGCAGTGCTCAGTGGCTCGGTTGTTAGCTGGAACATCACTAACCAATCTGGAATGACCAACATAACGGTATCTCCAGGAACATACAACCTTAGAGTGCTCTGGCAGGACATCTATGTAGGCGGTGTTGTTGCCAACGTCAGTGAGAACATAACGGAAGACACTCCTATAATTATAAATTGTTCTGTTTACTATCCGATTCTCAGGGCTGTAGATAGCTGGGGACTCCCTCTTGATGGGTCGGTCTTCTACATACAGCATCCGAATGGAACAAAACTTAATCCGATGACAGCAAATGCCGATGGGGAAATCACTCTGTACAGAGCCCCTCTGGGAAACTATTCTGTCGTGGTAAGATGGAGAGGAATAGTTGTTTATGATGGTGTTGTATTTATCGATTCCTCTAACACATACATCCTATCATGCAGTGTTTATCACGTGACTTTCCATGCACAGGATCCGGATGGAAACCCTCTTTCCGATATTGGAATAGCTGTTTTCGATGATTCCACAGGACTTATAATGGACTTCCGGCAGACAGATTTTGAGGGGAACGCCACAACAAGAATACCCGCTGGAACAGTGAGAGTGGAAGCATACTGGCAGAATCTTCTTGTAAACCGTACATCCAACCTCATGATATCTGGAGACGATTATATTGAGGTAGAGTGTGAGATATACACTGTGACTTTCCATGCGTCCGACAGCCACGATCTCCCTGTGCAGAGCGCGCAGATATTCATAAAGACAGATGCAGGGGGAGATGTGATAGATTCCGTAATCACCGATTCAAAGGGAAATGCCAGTTCCGTGCTTCCAAACGGAACTTACTATATGGAAGTCATATGGAACACGGTAGTGGTCAATTCAGGCTATGTAACGATAACCGATACGACAGATGTTATAAATGTGGATTGCAGCATATATTATATAACCTTCCACACTGTAGATTCCCATGGAGCCGATATCTCAAACGCACAGATAACGGTCAAAACATCAACCACGGGTGCATCACTGGGAACAGCTTTCACCGATGACAAAGGCAACGCAACAATCAGACTTCCCATGACGGAGACGGAGGTAGAGGTCTACTGGCATGAAACAGTGGTTTATTCTGGAACATATGTGGTAAGTGGGGATGGAACCTACAGGATTGATTGCTGGGTGTATTATATAACCTTCCACACTGTAGATTCCCATGGAGCCGATATCTCAAACGCACAGATAACGGTCAAAACATCAACCACGGGTGCATCACTGGGAACAGCTTTCACCGATGACAAAGGCAACGCAACAATCAGACTTCCCATGACGGAGACGGAGGTAGAGGTCTACTGGCATAGCATATTGGTGAATCACTCTATGTATTCTGTAACAGAAGATAGTCAGGTATATGTCAATTGTTCGGTTTACTACAGGACCTTCCATGTGGTCGATAGCGCTTCGGAACCTGTTGAAGGTGCTTCTATAACCATCTGGGACTTCGGAAACAATGTAAGGAAAACAGCAGTAACCAATTCCACGGGATACGCAGAGTTCAGAGTGCCGTCAGCGGAATACAATATGGAGGTGAAATGGATGAGCACGTTGGTCAACCAGAGCACGATATTCATCGATTCGGACGGAACAGATACTATATATTCATTGATATACTATATAACCTTTGAACTCCGAGATTCGAGAGAAGTCCCTGTTTTCGGTGCATCAGTCGATGTATATTTCGAAAAAGGAGGACAGGCAGGCTCCTCATTTACCGATGAAGACGGAAAGACTACCATGAGATTGCCTAAAAATACCTATGATGTAAAAGCGTACTGGGATGGAATTCTGGTGAACGCATCCAGCATCTCTGTTGATAACAATGCAAATGTTAATGTCAGCTGTGCCATATATTATCTGGAGATCACCTCTGTTGATTCGCACGAGACTCCTCTAATAAATGCTCAGGTTCTGGCCCTGAGGGAAGGCATGACTAAAAGTGCGGTTAGAACGGACAGTGCAGGCAGAAGTGAACACAGACTGGCCGTGGGCACATATGACGTACGTATATTCTGGCAGGAGACGCTGGTCTATGAGGGCAATATAGAACTCAACGAGGATATACAGACAAATGCCCGCTGCGAGGTCTACTACCTAACGGTATCTTCTAAAGACTCGGGAGGGACTCCTGTGAAGGATGCATTTATTTCGGTCACATCTGCCAACGGCATGGTCTTCTCCAAATACACACCGGAGAATGGAACAGTAACATTCAGATTGGCTGTCGGAACATACGATGTTTCTGCCAGATATAGGGGAGAATATCTTCTCACAAGTGTGGATGTATCCTCCCGCACCACAGTGGATCTCAGTTCGGACTCGGAGATTTCCTTGAAGTTCGATGAACACCCATCGCCGATATATGCAACCAACCTCTTCTACATAATACTCGCAGTCATAGTGTTGATGGCAGGCACGGTCTATTTCTTCATGAGACAGAAAAAACTGGATAGCTCAATCTCCGAAGAAGGAGGAGAATTGACAGATGATGCAGAGGACGCGGACATGGAGGAGAAAAACAAAGAAGTGTAATTCAAACCTATTAAAAATATTTTATTTTTATAAATTCTATATTCCATCATGCTTGTTTTTGGTACTTCTGTGTACTTACGAATTTTAAGAAAAACTAAAACTCTATTTGCGATAAGTCTCTGTGAGAACTCCCTCCCCTTCTTCTTAAAGCGTCATCGTCCCCCATAAGATGGACTCCTCTCCATGTCCTCCTCGCCGGATATCCTCGTCTGCTTTCCAGAAGGGGGCGCTATCTTCCCATCGACGGAGGCAGCGCAGTTGACTACGACTCTCACGCAGAAAAGAAAGGATGCGGGGTTAAAGAGTTTTGCTCAGTCCAGCAGGCCCTTCTCTTTCAACAGCGGGCGGGCATCGACATAGTTCTCGGAAAGACCTGCCTTATCCTCTATTCCGAGGGCGACTGCCATCAGCTGGGTGAAATACAGGACCGGCATCTGCTTGAAATCAGGGTGAATTTCCTTTGTGAGCTTCTGCCTGTCGTCGAGATTGAAGGCACACAGAGGACATGCCGTTATCATAAGGTCCGCTCCCGCCTTCCTTGCAGCATTTATTATCGCATACGCCCTGTCCGCCACGATTTCCTTATTTCCGCCGACGGTATGATATGAGCCGCAGCATAGGGATTTCAGGGGATTGTCCGCGACCTCTCCGCCGAGGGCTTCCACGAACTTCTCCATTATCGTCGGGGCCTCCGGGTCGTCAATTCCGACCTCTTTAGGTCTCAGCAGGTTGCATCCGTAGTATACGGCGATCTTGAGGCCTTTGAGAGGCTTTTTCACCATATCCTCGAGCCTGTGGAATCCCATGTCCCTGATTATTTCAAGGAAATGGACCACCTCCACATTCGCTTCATAATCCTGTTCCCGATCCATGAATTCGTTTATGGTCTTCAGGGTCTCCGAGTTCTCCTTTACGAGAAGATTTGACCTTTTCAGGACATTGTAGCACATGGAACAGAATACCACCAATCTGTACTCATCGTTCACCAGGCCTTCCTGATTCATCTCCTGTATGCGCACAAGATTCCGTATGGGAGCAACATGGTGCATCAGATCGTCCGCCGTGAGAGATGAGACTGCGCCACAGCAATTCCATCTGGGTATCTCCACCATCTCAAGCCCCACGGCCCTTGCCGATTCCACGGAAGGTGTCCCGAACTTCTCGGGAAACTGCTTCAGTGTACATCCCGGATAATATGGATATTTCTTCATCATGATCACCCCGTATATTTCCTCATGGCGCTCACCAGCGCTATTGCCGGCAGATTCCTCAGTTCCTCGGGGTCTATGTGGTCTATGTCAAGGTAGTTCATGTTCGTTCTCAGCTTTATCTGCCTCAGGGCCTCGGTAACCTTCGAAAGGTCGACTCCCCTCGGGCATCTTACGGTGCATGTGTAGCATGAGGCGCATACCCATATCGCTTTTGTTTCGAGGACATACTCATCGCCGAGTTGAACAAGCCTCATTATCTCGGAAGGCGGTATGTCCATCTCCTCGGCAACCGGGCAGCTTGTACTGCATATCCCGCACTGCTCGCACAGCGTTATCATGTCATTCGTCAATTCGTTAATCCTTCTTGTGAATTCTTCGTTCGCTGCGCTCAGCTTTATGACCCTTGTCACTGCATCGCCTCCTTCTCTTCCTTCGCAATCCGTGCGAGCTTCTTTCTCTTCTCCTCAGGTATGTTTCCCAGTTTTCTGGTGATATCCGACATCCTGTTCGTTTCGTTGACGAACCTCGAGAACATCACCGTGACATACTGACTGAAGAGCACCCTCTCCTTCTCGATTCCTGCCTTATCCAGCATGGATTTGAGCTGCTCGACCTGCTTTCCTATGACTTGGCCCGTTCCGGGGAAGGGAGACACCGCCGGTTCGCACTCGCCTAGCATTATGCCGTCCGCACCCAGTTCAAAAGCCCTTGCCATCATCTCGGGAGTGGCCCTTGCGCTCGACGGTACCCTTATTATAAGGACATCGGGAGAGTATGTCATCTTGGCCGTCCCCACTCCGTCGGCCAGCCTGTATGTGCACATATCGTCCGCAAAGAGAATTATTCTGTTCTCTCCGGGCTTCTTGTCCTCCAGTGCCGCCTCTATCTCCTCCATTATCTTCGCATTGGTGAATACCTTCAGGTCTATCGCATCCGCGTGGCACGAAGAGATGCACGCTCCGCATCCCTTACAGGAAGGTGTATTGACCGCGGCCATACCGCCCATCATCGCGATAGCGTTTGCCGGGCATGCCTCGACACACATTCCGCAGCCATCGCAGAGGCCCGGGTCTATGGCCGCCTTTACCGGGCTGAGCTCGAATTCGCCCCTGTTCATCAATCGTATAGCCCTTGCGGCCGCTCCGCTGGCCTGAGCCACACTGTCCGGTATGTCCTTCGGGCCCTGTGCCGTACCTGCTATGAACACTCCTTCGACGGCGGTATCGAGCGGTTTGAACTTGGCATGGGCCTCCTGAAGGAATCCGTCCGGCCCTCTGGGAAGCTTTAGTTTCTCGGCTATCTCTATCGTCCCCTCGCTGGGCCTCAGCCCTACGGACAGCACCACTTGGTCGAACTCGCCCTCGAGTATGTTTCTTGTGAGCGTGTCTTCCACTTTTACGATTATCTTCTTATTGTCCGGGTTCTCTCTAAGTTCTCCCGGCCTTCCTCTCACGAACTTTATGCCCATCTCCTGAGCCCTTCTGTAATACTCCTCAAATCCCTTTCCGTATGCTCTGAGATCCGTATAGAACATATAAATGTCCCTTGACGCGTCCATGTGCTTCAGCATGAGCGCCAGCTTGGTAGCGTACATACAGCATATCCTCGAACAATAGAGGTTGCCGACCTGTGCATCCCTTGAACCCACACACTGGACGAAAGCGATGCGCTTTCCAAGCTTCTTTATCATCTTACCCTCACCCATATGGACCAGTATCCTCTCAAGTTCCAGTGCATTGAGGACATTCTCGAATTTTGCGTATCCGTACTGGGGTTTCAGGCGGGCATCGAAGATATCGTATCCCGTTGCGACTATTATCGTATCCGCCTTTACATCTATCTCCTTCGGTTTCTGATCGTAATTTATGGCGTTGACATGGCAGACTTCGGCGCATTTCCCGCAGGCAAGGGGTTCAAGCCCGAGACATGCGTTCTCATCGAGCACATGTGCATGAGGTATCGCTATGGCGGAGGGGAGGTATATCGCCTTTCTGAGCGTGAGGCCCATATCGTGCTCGTCGGGCACTATTACGGGGCATACTTCGGTGCACTGATTGCAGGCCGTGCATGCTTCGGCATCGACATATGTGGGCTTCTCCTTTATCTTCACCTGAAAATCGCCCACCGTACCGCTTATTTCCTCTATTTCCGAGTACCTATAAAGGTGTATGCCCGGATGCTCCATGACATCCGCCATCTTGGGTGAAAGGATGCAGGAAGCGCAGTCGTTCGTGGGGAATGTCCTTGAAAGCTGTGCCATGTGGCCGCCGATGGCGGGCTTTTCCTCCACGAGATGCACTTCGAAACCCGCATCCGCTAGGTCCAGCGATGCCTGTATCCCGGCTATGCCCGCACCTATGACCAGCACTGACTTTCCTATGGGAATCTTTTCTGCCTGAGCGGGTTCCGCCTCTTCCATCCGTTCCACGGCCATCTTGGTCAGCAGCTTCGCCTTCTCGGTTGCCTTCTGCCTGTCCTCGAAATGGGGCCATGCGCTCTGTTCCCTTATATTGGCCATATCTATCATATATGGGTTCAGTCCGGCTTTTGCCGCGGCTTTTTTGAACGTTTCACCTTGGAACTGAGGGGAACATGCCGCCACGACCACTCTGTCCAGATGCTCGTTCTCTATGTCCTCTATTATAGCCTTCTGTCCCTCTTCGGAGCACATGTGAGATATGCTCCTTACAAGGGATACATCCGGGAGCTTCTCCGCATAATCCGCGACCTGATCCACATACACCGTGTCCGAGATGTTCCCGCCGCAGTGGCAGACATACACGCCTATTTTCGGCTTCTTTTTTTCAGCCATATCAAACCCTCGTCAGAGGATGTCCAGCATCCTGGCGATTACATTCTCGCCTCTGTAATCCGGTAGAAGCATCGGTGAGACGCGTTCTCTTGCGATTCCGGCCTTCTCTAGCTCAGCGGTGAATGAGCTCACGTGGGAAAGTGTGAGCTTTCCGGGCTTTGAGTTCTTGCTCGCCCACTGTGCGGCGCTTATTCCGGCCCTTCTTCCGAATACATTGTAATCAAGAAGTGAATTTCCCATCAGCCTGTTTTTGCCGTGCACTCCGCCCTCCACCTCTCCTCCTGCGAAGAGACCGGGTATCGTGGTGAGTGCGTTCTCGTCTATCTCCACCCCTCCGTTCTGGTAGTGCAAGGTCGGATAGACCAGTATCGGGTCCTTTGTCATGTCTATTCCGAAACGCTTGTACATCCTGTACATTGCATCGAGATTTCGCCTTATCGCACCCTCTCCTTCTATTTCCTCGATCATCGGAGAATCGAGCCATATGCCGTGCATTCCAGTGGGAGTCTCAACACATTTTCCATTGGCGCATTCGCGTATGAAAGATGCCGCCTCCACATCTCTGGGTTCCATCGGGAAGACGAAAAGCTCTCCGTCCTTGTTCACCGGCTGGGCACCCATTCCTCTGACCTTCTCGGTTATGAGAAGGCCGACTATCTGCTCGGGATATGCCGCACCTGTCGGGTGGTACTGCACCGTGTCAAGGTCCCTAAGCTTCGCACCTGCTCTGTATGCCATGACAAGCCCGTCCGCCGTTGCACCGTAGTGATTGGTGGTCGGGAATCCCTGAATGTGGAGCCTTCCGAATCCTCCTGTCGCAAGGACCGTCGCCTTTGCCCGGACGACATAATACTGCTCCGTTTCCATATTGAAAAGCACCGCACCCGCGACATTCCCGGAATCATCCTTCAGAAGTTCCACGGCAGGACTGAACTCGGCGACCGGTATGTTCCTGTTCCTGAACTCATCCCGTATGACCCTCATTATCTCCATTCCGGTGTAGTCCTTTGCGGAGTGGAGCCTGAACCTTGAGGTTCCTCCTCCGGGCCTCTCTATGTAATTCCCGTTCTCATCCTTGTCATACTGGACCCCGAGTTCCTCGTGCCATTTCAATATGGAAGGCGCATCCTTGACGAGCGCTTCCACTAGGTCCGGTTTATTGGCGAAATGTCCGCCACCTATAACATCAAGATAATGTCTTGCCGGACTGTCCTCCGGAGTGTCGGCCGCCTGTATCCCTCCTTGGGCCATCATGGAGTTCGCATCCCCGTGTCTGAGCTTGGTTACCATGAGTATGTTCTCGGCAGGTATTCCGTTATCGTTGGCCCAGAGAGCCGCTACGGTCCCTGCACCTCCGCCACCGATTATCAGAAGGTCCACATCGTAGTCTATCTTGTTCAGGTCGATATCCTTCTCTGTTATCAGCGGGTATGCTTCGAGGAGGTCCACAACCTCGTGAGGAGCTATCTCTCCTTTGTTCGGACCTATCTGAACGGCTCTTTTTCTCTCCTTCTTGTAATCGGGATGATATTTGTCGAGAACATCTTGCCTTTCTTCCATGCTCATTGCGGCGAAGCTCCTCTTCATTCTGTCGGCACGGGTCTTTTCCACCTTCTTTATGGACTCACGCATCTCTTCGGTATATCCGTCTATGAGTTTCATTCCCCGTTCACCTCCCCTCTGGGTATTTTCTGTATGTCTCTGGCCACATATTCTGATTCAAGTGTCTTTCTGTCCATATTCTTCAACTCCTCGATCTCGGAATCGAATTTTCCTTCCTCGATTTCCTTGAGCCGGTCAATAAGATGCTGCGGTACCGGAGAAAGATACTTCCCGTACAGCCTTCTGGCAAGCTGTGCGACATGATAATGAGTTATCTCGGCAGGACACCTGACCACGCAGAGGCCGCACTGGATACAGTCGAATGATAGCGAGGACACGAGCTTGTAGTCGCCTCTTATCGATGCCTGTATGTAGTCCATGACATCGAGTTCCTGAGGGCAGGCCTTGGTACATGTGTTGCATGAGACGCACCTGTTTATCTCGGGATAGTACTCGGACAAGACGTTCTTCTTCGGGTCCATCTCCTCTATGTCGTACTCCTTCCTGTTGGATGGGACAAAGGGAAGCTGTGCCAGATACATCCCGTCTTCCACTGTTGTCTGACAGGCAAGGGCCGTCCTGAGCTTGTACTCGCCCTTGTTCCTGTAAACCGTGGCGCAGGCACCACAGAAACCCGCCCTGCATCCTGATCCTCTTATGAACCTGTATCCCGCATACTCCATGGCCTTCATTATCGTAAGACCGAAAGGAACTTTGTACGCCTTTCCCATTATATACACGGTTATCATTTTGCTCTCTTCAGCCATTTCATTCCTCCTCGTAGTTATATCCTGTTTCAAACGCCTTTTCATTCAGGTCCCGAACCTTCGCCGGAACCATCTCAACTATGGATTTCTTTATGCTCTCTTTCGTCAGACCTATTCTGTCGCCCACTACCTTGGATATGAAGCCCACCATGACGATGTTTGTCACTATCTTGTTTCCAAGCCCCTCGGCAAGATTCGTAGCCGGAATCTTATGGAACTCGGAGACCTCCGGCATCTCGTCCAGATGAACGAGATTCTCCTCTATTATCAGAGTCCCTCCCTTCCTCATGTTCGGAAGATAGGTTGTCTTCGCTTCCTGCGACATTATAACCAGTATCTCGGGGTGCAGAGGATAGGGGTAATCCACTTTCTCATCGTCGACGACTATTCCGGACGCGGATGCTCCGCCCCTTGCCTCGGGCCCGTATGCCTGTGTGAACACCGCCTCCTTTCCGTCATAGAGGGAGAGCGCTCTTGCAATGACCAGTCCCGCAAGTATGACGCCCTGACCTCCGAAACCTCCTATCTGCATCTCTATGCGGGCCATCACTCGCCACCTCCGATTATCTTCGAAAGGGTCTCAAGGTGTCGTCTGTGTTCCAGAATCCATGTGGTTCTGTCGGCCTGACTCGTCTTCAGGAATTCGCTCTTCTTGAGTTCTTCAAGCTTATCCTCGAAAGTCGGCTCATCCGGAGCGTCCATGAATTCACCGACTATGAACTTCTCACCCGGCTTTATGACGCCGTCAAGCGGGCTGGGGTTCTCCTTTATGACCGAATTGTTCCTGTAATACATCATGGAATCCACAAGACCCCTCATTCCGTTCCTTCTTCCGAATGTGGTGGGGCAGGGGGACATTATCTCCACTATCGAGAAACCTCTCTTTGTCAGTGCCTTTTCGATGGACTTCTGAAGCCTTCTCTCGTGTACGACAGTCCATCTTGCGACATATGCCGCTCCCGCCACCGCCATAAGACCTGCGATATTGAAGGGGCTTTCTATGTTCCCGTAGGGTGATGTCGTTGTTATCGATGACTCCGGTGTCGTGGGTGCCAACTGTCCTCCGGTCATTCCGTAAACATAATTATTGACTGCGAGGACCGTTATGTTCACATTCCTTCTCGCAGCATGGAGTATGTGATTTCCTCCTATGGAGAACAGGTCTCCGTCGCCGCTGAACACCGTTACATTCAGTTCCGGCCTTGCTGCCTTCAGTCCCACCGCGAATGGTATCGCTCTTCCGTGCGTGGTATGAAAAGAGTCCATCTTCACATATCCTGCCGCCCTTCCGGAACATCCTATTCCCGATACCATCACGGTTTCCTGCGGGTCCATGCCGACATTCTTCAAAGCTCTGAGATAGGCTCCGAGCGCTATGCCCAGACCGCAGCCGGGGCACCATACATGGGGGAGCCTTTCCGTTCGTAGATAATCATCCAAGGGATGCATCTGCGCCTTATGAACCGGCATCGTAAGCCTCCTGTATTCCTTTAAGGATCTCTTCGGGCCTGTGGGGTTCTCCACCCATCTTTCCGACGAAGGTAGCGCTCTTCCCTATCGCTCTTTCGACCATGATGAGCGCCTGTCCCTGATTGACCTCCGCCACAACAAAATTCCTGTCCTCGTATTTCTTAAGAAGCTTCTCCGGGAACGGCCATACTGTCTTGAGCCTTATGAGCCCGGCCTTTATTCCCTTCTCGCGGGCCAGTACTATCGCCCTTCTGGCAGACCTTGCGGTTATTCCGTAGGCCACCACAATGACCTCCGCATCTTCCGTCATCACTTCTTCATAATCCATGATCTCATCGGCATGCTTTCGTATCTTTTCAACCAGCCTTTTTACGAGCTTTCCCTGAGCCTCCGCAGTTATCACGGGCCTTCCATACTCGTCATGTGTCAGTCCCGTTGAGTGAATCATGTGCCCTTCGCCCACTATCGGCATCGGGGGTATGAGGCCCTCATCAGGCATGAAAGGCGGATGCGGGGTCTCTTTCGGTTTCTTCCTATCCACTTTCTCGATATCCTTTTTCGGCGGTATCCTGACCTTCTCAAAGAGGTGTCCGGTCGATTCGTCCATTAAAAGCACCACTGGCTGCCGGAACTTCTCGGCAAGATTGAAAGCCCGTATTGTGAAGTCAAAACATTCCTGAGGTGACTCGGGTGCCAGTGCTATTGCCTCGAAGACTCCGTGAGAACCGAACTGGGCCTGCATGAACTCGCCCTGACCGAGAAGAGTGGGAAGTCCTGTCGAAGGCCCTGCCCTCTGGACATTCACTATCACCGTTGGTGTCTCGGTCATCATTCCCAGGCCATAGTTCTCCATCATCAGACTGAATCCGGGGCCGGATGTGGCGGTCATGCTCTTCTTGCCACCCCATGATGCACCGAGTATAGCCGCTATGGACGCTAGCTCATCCTCCATCTGTATGAATACGCCGCCCACCTGAGGAAGCCTTCTGGCCAGTCTTTCCGCCACCTCGCTCGACGGGGTTATCGGATAACCTGCAAAGAACCTGCACCCTGCGGCGACAGCACCCTCTGCAGCGGCCGCATCACCGCTGAGAAAATATTCACCTTCAAGGGTCTCACTGCTCACTTTCATCCCCCTCTTTTTCTGTTTTCACAAAAATTGCAAAATCCGGACATATCCTCTCACAGAATCCGCACCCTATACATATATCAGTAGGTGGGGTCTCCACAAGTTCCGGTGGATGATATCCCTTTTCGTTTATCCTCTCTGACTGTACAAGAACTTGTTTCGGACAGAAAGCTATGCACAGCCCGCAACCTTTGCATCTCTCCTCGACGACATAGACCTCTCCATGCGGAAGCTGGGAGGTTCCCTGTTCCAGGAGCTTCTTTGTTTCTGTTTGCGTTACCATCTTAACGCCTAAGCCGGGCAAAATCCTTTTCCTATATAACCGTATTCTTGCATTTCATGTCGCAAAACGATAGTACGACCGATTTCGTCGTCGATTTTGCGATATATAACATTCTTTCTTTTTCTATTTTTTTATGTATTTACTATTCTTCCATTCGAGGACGGGGTCTTCCTTCATCTCCTTTCGAACGGATAGATATATCCCTGTAACCCCTGTTCCGGCGGCGGCGGCACCTATTACAAAAAATAACATCCCCGATGCCTCGGAATATACCTCCGTCGCAGGAATTTCCGGGTTCATTCCTATGACCGGATCGTATGAGATGTCCTCTCCGCTTATTGCCGGATATGATATGTATACCACGAATTTCTCATCCTCCATGGTATAGTAGGATTCCACATCTGTCATATCTCCCCCTATCGTTGCATAAGACTCCCACAGATAATGCCCTTTTTCCTTATCATCGAAGACTATGTCCATTCTTTGCTCGGGCATGGACAGAGGCTCCAAGTGCTCTATGTTCGGCATACCTGTGCCAGGAGCTATTTTCCTATTCCCCTCCTGGCCGTAAATACAGTAATTCGATGCGGAAGGCATGTAGATGCTCTGCTTGAGAGCTATCCTGTCCACTCCGGCTTCGTTCTTTAGTATTTTAAAGCCTATCTCTATCTTCGCCTCGTTTCCTCCGGATAGATTGTAAACTCCTTTCGAGTTGCGAAATTGCATGTTCTTCTCCGGAACCGTTATATTGAATGACACTTCGCACCATTGGCTTACGATGAATGACTGCGGATTCCCTATCGGATTCTGGGAAGATAGCGTTTTTCTTGCATCCAGTGTTGACTCTATATGTATCCGCGTATAATCTCTCTGTTCAGTGGTATTTACCTGCCAGTCCGCCGAAGAAAAGTCCGCACGAAGTATCCAGTTGGAGCCGAAAGAATCCGTCGAAGAATAGCCCATGAGGGCCTCATAGCGGAGGTATATCCTCTGCCCTCCCGGAGACCCCGCTGATATCTCCGGTTCCGGGCCTATTGAGAAAGTGAGATTGCCGGTATTGATGGATACGGTGCCCCCAATATAGTGGATGTCCGATGCATGGGCCGGAGCGCTCAGCAGGGAGATGAAGAATAATGCCGCGAACATCAAAGATAGAACTCTCGTTACATCACCATGTACGAATGAGCGTGAGACTAAATATGGGTTTTGGTGCATTCCTCTAATTATTCTATTTTGATGCTTAGAGAAATGCAGGAAAGATAGAGGAATGTACCAAAAATTGTTTATATTGTGAAATCGAAGGAAGAATTAGAAAAAGAGGTGATTGAAATGAAACTGAAGATAGGAATTGCGGTCCTGCTTGCAATGGCGGTTCTGGCCCCTGTGGCTTCTGCAAGCATAACACCCCGAGATACGAACATAAGCCCCGATATGCCGGAATACGATATGTGGAAGCAATGTATGGACAAAGCGGAAAATGCACGTATGTTCGGGCTTTTTACATATGATGCCAACACCGGCGAGGTGAGCGGACGCTTCGTAGACTTCATTATATCTGACAACGGCGTGGTCAGTGACTATACGCTGAAAACAGAGAAGGGGGACTACACGGTGTTCGCCGAGGCATATATGGAAGAGTTCACTCCTGCCGGCTCGCCGCTCATGGAAGGTGCCATGTTCCAGTATTCCGCAGATGAAGGCCTTCTGATGGCACACAACAATCCTGCCGGACTTCTTCACTTCACAACCATGGTCGGTGGCAATACGGTGATATATGACCTTGCGGACGGATACACTGCGAGGCTTCTCCCGGACAGTTATAATGTGGAGATAACCGGGACCGGATTCACAGGATATATCATAAATGGAAACTCCAGTATAACCATAGAAAACAGCACCGTTACGGTTGAACTCTATGGTGCATCTCAGAGCCTGTTCAGAGCCATGCCGAAAGAGAGTGTGGTGGCAGAGAAGAACATGGAAAAGATATCCGAGAAGATAAACGAAGGCAAGATAATAGGAGAGATATCCGTCAGCGGCTATGAAGGGGAACATGAGATCGATTCCATGAGATATCAGAATAACATGGAATTGAAATTACAGAGGATGGAGCAGAACAGGATAGAGATACAAGTGAGCGGAGATTTCAATGAGGGCAAATGTATAGTGATAAACACTGATAGCGATACCGTAAGTATCTCAGAAGGACAGAAGATACAGGTGAGTTTCGATGGAAAGGTCATGGAAAGGGCCGGGAACATAGATGAGGTTCTCGACGCGAACGACGCGACACCGAGATACTATGTGGAACAGGGCGATAACGGCTACCAGATATCCGTGTATATCCCGCATTTCTCCGAGCACACGATTACCGTCGAGAGTGTTGATGACGACGACAGTACGGGCGAGAGCACGATTCCGGGATTCACTGCGCTCGGAGCTCTGGGTGCACTGGCATTGGTCGGAGCTCTTCTTCTGACACGCAGAAAGCTCCGTTAATCCCCTTATTTTTTCCTATTTCTGAACCAAAAGACATAAAGATGAGATGTCTTTGCCGATTGTATGGATGCTGCAATGATAGCGCTCGGAGCGACCTCCTGCACATTATTCGTTCTATTTTTCATGATTTTTATTCCATCTGTATCCGTTCTCTTTCTTCTTTTGGGAAGTGCGAGGCTACGAGTATGCGCCGAATTCCATCCTTCATTTCTTCCGATGACCTTTTCCGGCGTTTCACCAGCCGTTATCTGGTGGAGGTGGGCCTCTGAAAGAACTTGAACACAGGAGAAGGATATATCAGTATGTTTACGAAAACCCCGGTGTCCATTATCGGCGGATATCGCGGGATTTGGACATACCTTTCGGTTCTCTGGACCATCACCTCAGATATCTCATCAAAAAAGGGATGTTGACCGAGATGAAGGACGGAGGATACACGAGATACTATGCTGCGAGATTCATAACCCCAGAAGAAAAAATGATACTCTCGATAATAAGAAAGGAACTTCCGCGGACGATAGTCCTTTTCATAATGGAACGCGGAGTGGCCAGAAATACGGACCTGAGCAATGCATTCAATGTTTCGGGGGCAACCATATCCTACCATCTCAAAAGAATGGTGGAAAAAAATATTCTTTCCGTCAGACAGTCGGGAAGAGAACGGATATATGAGATAAAGAATCCCGAAGCGGTGATGGATGTTCTTATAAAATACAGAAAGAGCTTTGCGGATGCGCTCACGGACAAGATCATACGCTCCTGGACACTCAAAAAAGAAAGGGGGAAAAAGTAATAAACAGCCTTCCATGCGCCGTTGTGCTCTGGTTCATATTCACCACTCCGGTTTGCAATCTCAACTGCCGGTACTGCGGAGGTACGATACCCGACGAGGTGATGCCCCACGAGATTACCTATACGCTCGATGAGCTGAAGGAATTCATGGAAGGAGACCCTGATGCGGACATAGCGTTTTACGGGGGAGAGCCCCTGCTTAAAATGGACTTTATGAAAAAAGTAATGGATGAGGTCCCGGCACGCAATTTCTTCCTTCAGACAAACGGCATTTTCCTCAATCTTCTGGATGAGCGGACACTTAAGATGATGCATACGATCCTAATCTCTTTGGACGGAGGTGAGAGCATTACGGATTATTACCGCGGAAAGGGCATCTATAAATCAGCGCTGAAGAATGCGGAACTCATAAGGAAGAGAGGTTTTGAAGGAGACATGATAGCCCGTATGGCAGTGTCTCAGGAGAGTGACATATACCGTGATGTGATGCACCTTCTTTCACTCAGGCCTTTCGACCATGTGCACTGGCAATTGAATGTGGTTTGGGACCCTGACGATTCATGGAAAGACTTTCACACATGGTTGAAAGACTCCTACTATCCGGGTCTCGAAAAACTGGCCGATTTCTGGATAGACAGCATGGAAAAGAGAGGAGTCGTTCCCGGTATAGTTCCCTTTCAGGGCATAGTTAAAAGACTTCTCGGCCTTGAAAAGCCCGGACTGCCCTGCGGTGCCGGGAGAGATGCCTTCGCTATAGCCACCGACGGAGAGATACTGGCCTGCCCGATAGCTGGGGAATTCGAATGGAACCATGTTGGAAACATAAAGAAGGGGGTCGAAAATGTGAAAAAGGTCTTCCAGGATGAACCCTGCCCTTCCTGCGAATATTACGATGTTTGCGGAGGCAGGTGCCTCTTTGCGAATAAGGAAAGGCTGTGGGGGGAAGATGGCTTCAATACCATATGCGAGACCGTGAGATACACCATAGACCTTATGAAAGAAAGGCTTCCCCGGGTCATTGCGGCACTCGAAGACGGGAGAATTTCGGAATCGGCGCTCACATACCCCGAAGTGAACAACACCACCGAGATAATACCGTGATTACTCGGGAATCAGGAGTATCGGTACTTCTGCCAGCGCGAGAACCTCTCTTTCAAGCTTCCCCAAGGCCAGATCCTTTCTCATGAACCTGAACTTGTATCCTATTCCGGGCCTTCCTCTGCTTGCAATCATCAGGTCGGCGTTCTTGGATTCCTTTATTATGCATTCTCCATGGTCGCCCTTTCCCTTCTCAATGCTCAGTTTGACGCCCATCTCCTTTGCATAGTTCCTCACGCATTTGAACTTCTCCTCGACATCTCCGCGTCCGAGATAGAGTATCTTCAAATCCGCCCCCAATGCGTGTGCCAGCCTTACGGAGAGCATGCTTGCCTTGAACGAATACTTACTTCCGCTGCTGGGATTAAGTATTATTTTCGGCTCTTTGCTCCTTGAGAAGGGTGTGAAAAGAAGCACGGGTATCTTCGTCTTCTCTATGACATTGCGGGATGTTCGGCCGAGGGTTATCGCCTGTGTTCCCATCTTGGAATGTGTCGCCAGAACTATCAGGTTCGCCCTCTGGTTTCTCGCATAATAGAGGATCTTCTGGGACGGCCTGCCCCTGAGAACTTTGGTCTCCACATTCTTGATCCCCTCTTTAGCAAGCAGCCTCCCTATGGATTCGACTGACTCTTTTCCCATCTTCTCCAGTATGTTCTCATACTCTCCGGTCAGGACTATCGCCCGGTCGGTCGTATTGACCACGCTTACCACATGGAACTTCGCCTTTGGGAACAATCTCGCCGCATACACGGAACCCCTGAGTATCACCGGGCTCTTGTCGGCTGCTATCACAACCCTTGAAATCACTGCGTTCAGTTCCTCTATGTCCGCTATCTGGTACATCTTTTTCACCCCGCTAGCCATACGTATCTCATCATCAGGTAAATGGTGGATATTCCCACCGTGATTACCGTAACTAACATTCCATCCTTTAAGAAACTTTTGAAATCTATGAAGATTCCGTTGCGCTCCGCTATGTGTATGCCAACGATGTTCGCCGCGGAGGCTATTGAAGTTCCGTTTCCTCCGAGGCATGCGCCAAGGGCGAGCGCCCAGTAAAGGGGTTCCGGAGCTAGGTTCGTATGTGTCGCTGCTATCGATGCCACCACAGGGAGCATGAGCGCGGTTATGGGTATGCTCCCGATTATGGCGGAGGTAAAGGCGCTCATCCACAGTATTGCCAGAAGGGTTATGGCCATGTCTCCCCCGGACAGGTCCTTCAATGATTCGGCTATCCCGTTCAGCACGCCCATCTTTTCCACGCCCCCTATCACTATGAACAATCCCGTGAAGAACAGCAGTGTCGGCCACTCCACATGGTCGAGAGATTCCTTTATGTCCTCTCCGCTGAGAAGAAGGAGAAAAACGGCCCCCGTGAATGCCGAGGCCGCCGGAGGTATGTGAAAAAAGACCTCTGCGACGATGAAAAGTATCACCGTGAATGTCAATATACCGATGGACTTGTAGTATAGTATCCTGTCCGTTATTCGGTATTCATTCTCCATCTTGTACATGTCCTCCCGACTCAACACGGATTCTTTCTTCATGTTTCGTCCGTAAAGTAGCCATACGACGGAAAGTAGAATGAAGGTTTCCAGCACCACTATCGGGCCAAGATTTATCATGAATGCCATGAAGCCCAGATTCGCATATGTTCCGATCATTATGTTCGGCGGGTCGCCCACAAGCGTCGCAGTACCGCCTATATTGGATGCGAATATCTCCGAAAGTATGAAGGGCGCGGGTTTTACCTTGAGCGCTCTGCTGAGTTCGAGGGTGACGGGGAGGACGAGCAATATGGTGGTGACATTGTCCAGAAATGCCGATAAAAACGCCGTGAGAAGTGTCAGACTGACGAGTATCATCCACGGACTTCCTCTTGCGGCCTTTGCGGTTCGATATGCCACAACCTGAAAGAAACCTGTCCTTCCCAGTATCCCGACGATGAGCATCATGCTCATAAGAAGAACGAGGGTTTCGTGATTCACATACTCCACCAGATGTTTTATGGTTCCCAGACCGAATGCGTAGAAAAGCAAGCCCACGAGGAAGGCACCGAAAAGGGCTGCTACTGTCCTGTGGACGATATTGAAGGCTATGAGTATATAGACCGTGAGGAGTACGAGAGCTCCCGCCACTATCCGAATGTCCATCCGGGTTCTGAAAGTTGATAAAGGTATAAATAATTATTGAGCCGAGACGACTTTCTCTGAAGTGAAAAAAGCTATTATTGACGGATTTCGCTTCGATTATGCGAAAACGGAATATCTCAGAACAAGATACACCGTGGCAATGCCTACGGTTACTCCCGTAACCACGATGCCGTTCTTCATGAATGTTTTGAAATCTATCACTATTCCCATCCTTTCCGATATCCCTATGCCGACCACATTGGCCGACGCCCCTATGAGTGTCGCATTTCCCCCCATGCATGCTCCCAGGGAGAGCGCCCATAGGAGAGGTTCGGCAGGTATGGCCATGCTCTGTGACATGCTGAAAACCACCGGTATCATGGTGGCGGTGAAAGGTATGTTATCTATTATGGCCGAGGATATGGCGGATATCCAGACTATGGATACAAGGGCCAGAACAAAACTTCCGTTGGAGAGATATATGACGCTGTCCGCCATTTGTTCGATTACTCCGAGCTTCTCCACACCCCCCACAACGACGAACAGGCCGGCAAAGAACAGGAGGGTCGGCCACTCCACATACTCAAGGGTCTCCCTGATATCGTCCCGAGTAAGGAGAAGAAGTATCACCATACCCGCAAAGGCGGCGGACATCGGAGGTATCTCCAGAACGGTATCTCCGAGTATGAAAAGAGATATGGTGAATATGAGGACTCCTGCCGCTTTGTAATAGAGGGGGGGGTCAAGTATCCTGTACTCCTTTTCCATCGCCTCCATGTCCTCTGGAGAGATGGGTACCGCTTTTGAAAGGTCCTTTCGATAAAGGATCCACATAACACCCAGAAGTATGACCGTGTTGATTATTGCTATGGGTGCGAGATTGACTATGAAATCGGTGAATCCCAGCCCTGCCGCACCGCCTATCATTATGTTAGGGGGGTCTCCCACCAGTGTTGCGGTACCTCCTATATTGGATGCGAATATCTCAGAGAGAATGAATGGTATCGGATTTACTTTCAGTGCCTTTGTAAGTTCCAATGTCACCGGTATTATGAGAAGAATTGTCGTCACATTGTCCAGAAACGCCGATAAAAACGCCGTGAGAAGTGTCAGGCTGATGAGTATCTTCCATGGGTTCCCGCCTGCGGCCTTCGCAGTATGGTATGCCATGACCTGAAAGAAACCCGTCCTCCCCAGTATCCCGACGATAACCATCATGCTCATAAGAAGGACTATCGTGTTAAAATCGATGAAAGTGAGTATCTCGTTAGGTTCAAGGCTGTCAAAAGCATAAAGTGAGGTGGCCACCAGAAGCGCACCGAGGAGTGCCGCTACCGTCCTGTTTATCAGATTGAATGCGATGAGCGCATATACGACCACGAGTATGCCAAGACCCACGGCAAACTGCACATCCATTGCAGCACTATATTTTCTTTGAGTATATCTACTTTTGGCTGCTTATGCGAGAAGCCCTTTGACTATCATGTCCGTTGCCTCGTCCTCCGTGAGCCCTCTGGCCATAAGCGTCTGCAGTTGCTTTTTATCAACACTTCCGATGGCCGCTTCATGCGTGACCTTCGCCTTCGGGTGGCTCGCACTTATCTGAGGTATGGAGGTGGCCTTTGCATTATCCATCAATATCTCCGTACAGTCCACATGGCCCCGTGAATAAGGTGCGTTCCCTTCCGTTATGTTTATGACCTCGCTGGTAGACTCGTCCCTGAGCGCCACCCTTGTCTTGATTATCCCCGTTGCCCTTTCTCCGTTGAGCCTTATGACCTCGCGGGCATTGACGATGTCGTTTCCCTTCCCATAGACCTTCGTTATCATGCTTGTCCTTCCGCGGGCATCCACATCGGCTTCATAATCCATGTAAAGTTCCCCCATCCTTCCATGCTTCATTACGAAAGTGTTGATATAATCGCCCTCCTCTTCGACATGAACATGTGTCAGGGGTTTGACGACCACTCCTCCGGCATCGCTGTGGAAATGTTCTTCCGAATAAGCGAACTTCGCCCTTTTTCCGATGTTTATATATCCTTCCGATATGTGCTCCACATTGACCGCATTAGGAAAGAAACAGTGGGATATCAGTTCGACCTCGGAACCTTCCCCTAAATCTATGTGGTTTATGACATGCTGTTTTCCCTCCCGAGGAAGCATTCCGAAGCACACATGGACTGGATTTTTCACCTTTACGCCCGGTTCGACCGTTATCCACGCCTCTATCGTGCCTTCATCCCTGCGCTCCGCCCTCATCTCAATACCTTCGGTACCACGTGAGGCGAGAATCTTGTCTCCATTGACCACAAGGCTTGCAAATTCCTCGCTTATCAGGGGTTTCGAGTCCTCTCCCGCCTCTTCATATGCTTTGACGAGCATCTCGTATTCCTTTTCATAGATTGTCTTCCGGTCCATCAGCAGGCCCCCTTCTTCTCGAAATCATGCTCATCGCAGTTCTTGCACATTTCTCGGAATATGCGGCTCACCTTTATCGGCGTGTCGGTTATGGCGGGAGTGCCGCTGCACATAAGGGTGTTCCTGTCCGCAATCTCCGATATCTCGTCGCGGTGTGTTATCATAAGAACGGTTGTTCCCCTCGAATTTATTGTCTTTATCAGGCCTATTATGTCGTATATGGACATCATGTCTATCCCACTGTCCGGCTCGTCCAGTATCGCGAGTTCCGGCCTCATCAGGTAAACGGAGGCCAACTCTATCCTTTTCCTTTCTCCTCCGCTCAGAGACTCGCCCAGTTCTCTGCTGAGATACTTCTTCGGGTTCAAAGCGACCAGTTCGAGAGCCTCCTCTATGGAATCGTCCCTGTCTTTTCGGCTCACATGAAGATAATCTCTCACGGATATCCCTTCGAAACGGGCGGGTTCCTGCCATGCCATTGTTATGCCGAGCTTCGCCCGCTCGGTTATGCCGAGACCGGAGATATCCTTTTCTTTGAACAGTATAGTGCCCTGTGATATTGGTATCACACCCATTATCGCATAGGCCAGAGTGCTCTTGCCCGCTCCGTTCAGCCCTATGAGGCCGTGTATCTCTCCCTTCTTAACATCGATGTTCGCAAAGCGTACTATCTTACGCCCGTCTCTTTCGACCTCTATGTTCTTCAACCTTAGGAGCATGACATATTCGCAAAAGAAAGCAGATATAACGCTTGCGGTCGGATATGCTGCTTCTTGTTCGGTAATACATAATTTTTAATAAAGAAACATATTCTCTGTCCAACGTAACACGGAGGTAGTATAATGAATGAAAATATGCATGCGAATCGGCGCTCATGGCGGAGATGTTTCCGACAAAGGTGCGCTATACCGGACTTTCGGTGAGTTACAACATAGCTCTGGCACTCTTCGGAGGGACCGCAGCCCTGATTGCCACATGGCTCATAAGCTGCACGGGAGATGTGTTGATGCCTGCCTTCTACCTGATATTCGCCGCGGTATCTCTGTTTACTCTGCTCTTTATAAAAGAAACTGCAAACAGACCTCTTGATTGAGAAGCCAGTATGACCTCAATACTTAAATGCTCTCCCTCATTCTCCCCCCCATGAAGATAGCAGTCGTTTCAAATCTCGATACCAAAATGATGGGTGTTGTAGAGCGGATAAGGGAACAATCCATGTCTCTCAACGTAGGAATGGACATAGCGCCTGTGAACAGGATAATAGATGTTCCCATGGCTGTAAGAAGAATGGGCGAAAGGCCGGATGTGGATTCTGTCCTAATAGCCGTCGATTTTCCCGAGCTCTCTTTCGAGCACGACGCACCCCTTGTTGAAAGCATAAAGACCGAGCTGGGACTTATCTCCCGCGAAATAGGCAAACCGGTATCCACGGAGCTTATGGATGCGAAGGTCGGAGAGATGGGAGCCACAAAGATAGGAGATGTCCTGAAAGGGCTTATGGAAGAGGATATGAAAGAGGGTTTTTAGGATCGCTTTTTACGTATGAACACCAATGAAGTGGTAAGCAACAGAGCTACGCCGAGCATGTGCGCGGTGAATGATGGTGTTGGTCTTTCTGTTTCTGCAGAGTTCTCTTCAAAGCATGTTAATGCGATGTTTCCTCCATGGGCCGACCATGTGGTCAGCACCTCTAGTTTTCCATCCGAATCCACATCTGCCACCAGCATATATAGAGGGGTAACATTTTCTCCAGTTGAAACGGTACTATTCCATTTCTCGGTAGCATCTGAGTTGAGGCATATGAATCGGACATATGAATTTACTACATACTGCTCAAGCATTATGTCTCTGTTTCCATCCCCATCCATGTCTGCTACAATCGGATAAAGATATGCTCCTTCACCCATCTGCTTCTTCCAGAGAATGCTACCGCTTCCGTCTATGAAATAAAGATAACTGGTCCCATCCATAACAAGTATGCCTTTTCCAGGGTATATTGTTGTGGTATCTGTGTTCTGGCGGTAATCTTTTGTTTCCGGACTCCATTGCAGGTTTGTGTTCCACAGTAGGTCACCTCTGTTGTCAAAACAGGTGTATCCGGTGTAATTCGCGAGTATTATCTCGGGATTCCCGTTCCCGGTTATGTCTCCTATAAAAAGCCTTTCTCCGTTGAAATGGCCGGTTCTGTTCCATTTCTCGGTGCCATCTCTGGAATATGCGGCCAGCACGCCGTAGTCTCCACCTGTGCCGATACCTATGGTGACTATGTCGTCGGACCCGTCACCATCTATATCTCCTGTGACCGCGTGCAGGGTGAAAAGGGGGAGATCCATACTCCACAACAGGTTTCCATCTGTTAGATCAAATATTGCCATACTGCTGTTCCCAACACTTCCACTCACAGGAGGATAGTTGGGGTAGCCGTAATATGCTCCGGGCCGCACCACAATACCATATGGGTTTCCCGAAGAGTAGGATATTCCTGCCAACTGAAAGCCGTAGTTCTCGGAATAAGGGCCGTTTGCCAGTGAGCGGTTCCAAACCGGGTACTCCTTTCCATATTCTACCATCATATATGGCACACTATAACCTCCTGCCAGTATTCCATATCTGTCGCCCAGATTCACAAGTCCTGTCAGATATGGCTTTGAATCATCCGTAAAAGTCCACGTTACATTTCCTGTGCTACCATCTATAACTTCTATCCCTCTACCTCCCGATAATACCACGTCGTTTTTTCCATCACCATTCACATCAGCCACGAAGCTTCTGTATGTGCCTGAAACTGGACCCAGAGACCATTTCTGGATGATATTTCCGTCTTTCATGTTCCCGATTCCTTCAACAGTACCTGTTCGCTGGCTGTCATGTCGATTCTCTGCCCATATTGGATTTCCTCCTGCAACAAGCGGTGCAATGAGGAGACATGATATGAGCATTGTTATTAGAATTTTGGATTTCATGCTGTCACCTTATACGACTTCAATACTTTTAGTCAACGTAACCACCATTCCATCTCTGTATCTAATATTTAAAGATATCTCATATGTTCCGTTATTTGAATAATATACAAAATCTTCTTTATTATAACTATTCCAGCCATTGCCGAAATCCCAGTATATCTCTGATATCCACTCTGTTGGTATGTTGTAGTATGGCGGTGAAAACTCAAAGAAAAACATTCTATCTCCGGGCAACATGCCATCCAACTCTTCATCTATGGATATTGTCTTTGTCCTTCCAGCTCTTATCTCGTATCTCTCGGTATCATTAGTATCCGCGAATACGGAGATGAACTTTACTTCCACTTTATTTCGTCCTCTCTTTCCTTCATTGGTTATCTTCAGTTCGTATGTTCTATTCATGTACTTTTTGAAGGATATGTTCCGGATGTTGTCATATGGATTTCCTTTTTCTCGTGTTATCGATAGATTCGATATACTCTTTCCATCCTCCAGAATGTCCAGCTTAACCGTGTTTCCGGGCTTTCCTCGTATTGTAACTGAGAGTTTTACATATTGATATGTGTCAAAACCTATGTTCTCGGTGCGTGGGATGGTATCGTACCTTCCGACGGAAACGAACACCCAGTCTCTGACAGTGTCAGTTTCTCCGAAGTTTCCGTTCCATTCATTGAAATCGGTATCGCACATTCCGTTCATGAAATCATAAATATCATTGAATGGTTCGAAAGATAAAAAGCTTAGATTCAGTTCATCCCTCGGCACCATTGTTATATTGGTATTGTCTCTCCATATAAGAGAAGTCGTAACATCCCTGTCATTCATTTCGGCGGATATCATGGGATATTCGTTTATCCGTATGTCGGAGTCATTGGTTGTATCTATGGCAATCCAGTCAAGCTTGTGATAGCCCGCCCAGCCTATTCCTATCTGTAATGGCTGGCTTGCATTTTCCATATAGGAGTCCAGAATGAAAGCGTCGGTGTACCAGAGTGGCCTTGGATAGAACTTGGTTATATTCAACCATGTTCCGTCCGATTCTTTTATTGCCAGATACATTCCATCGAACTTTTTGGTTTCAGGGAAAGACATAATGTTTGTTCCCGGGTCTTTGACATCAGTCCTTACAAGCAATTTTACATGCTGAGCAGTTACGTCTCCGAAATCTGCGATTATGTAATCGCCTGCATATCCTTCCGTTCCGTTATCATCCGGGTTTGCGATTGCAGAAATGACATCGTTGCCGTGTTTGTCAATACAGGAAACTGGTTCTTGTACATCTGAATAAGTTATGATATCGTTATCCGAAGTTATCGCAATATTCGTTCCTTCGGGGTGGTCTACGGACATCAAAGCTACTTTGTCCAGATGTGTTCTTTCCCTTTCGAACTCGGAGATTTTGAAAGAATAAGTTCCGTATCTCTCTACAGGTGGATTATCGAGAAGCATATAGTCTGTTATCGTTACATTCTTTTGAACCTCGGAGTTTATGAGTATGCTGTTTTCCATGAAGTAAGTAGTTCCGTTCCATGATGACAGATAGGGACAACCACCGACACCTCCGCCTCCGGGAGGTTTGGAACCGCCTTCTGAAGAGCTGAGTGTTTTGAAAGAACCCGTAAGAAAATCTGAACTATGTTGCAGTTGAGACGAACCTTCAACAAACGTTCCGTGAACAGGGTCGGACGGAGAACCGCCCTTCTGGAATGTACCTGCTACTGGTTTTATAACATACGAGTATGTTGTAGATGGTGAGAGGCCATTAAATGTTGTAGAATGTTCGTGGGGTCTTGCTAAAACTTTTAAATTATCATTGTGCTCATCCACACCTAGATACCAGCCTTCACCAACTTCTCTTTTTGTGTTCGGATCAGGGGAAATCTCCACTCTATAAGAATATATGTATTTTCCAGAGTTGTGTAGGTCATAGGATAATTCAAAATAACCCCAATGAATAACGGCACTAGTGGAGGTGACACTATCCACCCAAGTATATGGGGGAGAATCTGCCATCCATCCATCTGCCGCCACGTTGTTAGATAATACTATCAGTGCAGAACTCAAAAGCAACAGGGTTATAAGCACCGTCCTTCCAATTCTTGCTCTTTTTATCATATATTTCTTATTTGGAGTAGTTTCAGACATCCGCGCACCATTGAGTTTCACCTATATATATATCGGAAACATTTTTTATATTCTTTATATAAAATATTTAAATTGATATAAATAGTTCTGGCGAACCCTTTTTAACCCTTCTTCATATGCCGCAGCGGTGATATGATGCTTGACGAAGCGCTCTACATAAGGGAAATGGCGAAGAAGCACGGCGAACTCTTCAGGAACTCCATACCGATGATAGCCTCCGAGAACCTCATCAGCCCTCTGGCAAGAGAGATGATGGTGACGGATCTCCACAACAGATATGCGGAAGGTCTTCCCGGGGAGAGATACTATCAGGGAAACGAGTTCGTTGACCTCATAGAATTGAAGGTTCAGGAACTGGCAAAAAAACTCTTCAGGTCGGAGTATGCGGATGTCAGACCGATATCCGGAACCAACGCGAACATGGCCGTTCTTTTCGCACTGACCAAGCCGGGGGACAGGATAACAGTGCCCGGTGTATCGGCCGGAGCGCACATCAGCAGCGCAAAGTTCGGTGCCGTCGGCCTCAGGGGGCTTGAGCCCATAGAATATCCGTTCGATGAAGAAGAGATGAACCTCGATATCGACGGGACGATACACACGATACGAGAGGTCAGACCGAAACTGGCTCTCTTCGGTCAGTCGGTATATCTTTTCCCGACACCGTTGAAGGAGTTCAGGGATGCCTTCGAAGAGGTGGGGGCTCATGTCTGGTACGATGCGGCACATGTCGCAGGTCTGATAGCCGGAGGAAAGTTCCAGGACCCCTTGAGAGAAGGGGCGGAAATGATGACCATGAGCACCCACAAGACCCTGCCCGGCCCGCAGCACGGTATGATAATAGCCAATCCGAGGGACGAGAAGACGAAGAGAAAGCTTACGTACGGGGTCTTCCCCGGAGTTCTGAGCAACCATCACCTGAATGCCATGGCCGCTCTGGGGGTGGCTCTGGCGGAACACATCGAATTCGGTTCGCAGTATGCCGAGCAGATAATCCGGAACTCCAAGGCCCTCGGACAGGCACTATATGAGAGAGGTTTCGATGTTCTCGCTGAGAAGAAGGGATTCACGGAATCCCACACCCTCGTTGTGGATGTCAGGGAGCACGGGGGCGGTAAGTTCGCTTCCGAAGCCCTCGAAAAGGCCCATATCATAGTGAACAAGAACCTTCTTCCATGGGACGATGTCAGCACGGCGCTTGACCCCAGCGGACTCCGACTGGGAAGTCAGGAACTCACCCGGATAGGCATGAAAGAAGGCGACATGAAGGATGTGGCCGAGTTCATGAAGCGCATAGTTATCGACAAGGAGGATCCGAAAAAGGTCGGAGAGGATGTGGCGGCCTTCAAGGAGGACTTCCAGACCATACACTACTGCTTTGCGGAAGGGACCAGAGGCTACGACTACGAGGAACTGATCCACATATAAACCCATTAAGCGTTTCTTTCCCAGAGATTGCACTCCCATGAGAACCTGAGCGGGTCTCCCTTCCCCGCCCTGTATTCCCTCACCAGATGATAGCCCAGCATAGTGTAATTCTCCTCCGTCAATCCGCTGAGTATGAAGCGATCCTCGCTGCTTATGTATATGTCCACACTGACATTTCCGTCGTGGAGGTAAAGGTATGCCTCATATGGGTGGAACGCCCTGACATAAACCCTGTCACCGCTCTCTGCCATGCTGCGCAGGTCTTCCAGAGCCTGAATGTCCGCCCTCTGCTGATTGAACATGAAAGGAGTGCACACCGCTATCGATAGGACGAGCGCCACCGCTGTCGTCGCTGCCAGTTTCTTCCTGAAATCGACGGATTCGAAGTCGTGCTGTCTGAAGACAAGCCAGAACAGCGGGACCAGAGAGGGGATTATGTACCGGGCATTCAGAGCCCAGAACATGGGATAGCGCTCCACGACCCAGAACATGGATGAGATTATCCACGAAAGAAGGTAGACCAGAAATATCGATAGAAAGAGAGCGCTGTTATGCTCCTCCAGCTTGGGAGCGTTTTTGAGTTCCTTGAGCCAGAATACCGCGGTTCCTAGGAATATGAGCGCAAAGAATATCAGCCTCGGGAAGAGGATGTAAAGCAGGTCCGCCGGCCGTGATACGGCCTCTCCGAACACATACGAAGTATATGCGCTCGTCTGCCATGCCGTGAAGAGCCCCCAGAATGTTCCGTCCCAGAATCTAATGATATTGCGCAGGGCCCATATCGAGAAGAACGCAGCGAATATGCCTATGGCCCCGAGATAATATCTGTCCCTGAAGACCGCCCACCGAACATAGTAGAACCTCCATGCAAAACCTGCGAGACCCGCTATGATGAAGAACCAGCCCATGCTGCTCTTCGTGAGATAACCGAGCCCTGCGAACAGCCCCGCCCAGAGTATGTATTTCTCATCTTTCAGCGATTTCAGTATCGCCCACATGGTCAGTATAAAGAGGAAGTTTACGAGGTTCTCTGAGAAACCTATGCCGCCCATCGCCGTGCTTATAGGTTCTACGGAGATTATCGCCGCTACCGCAAGGCCTTTTTTCTTTCCGTAAAGGTCCTTTGTCGCCCAGTATGCCGCCGCTATCGGAAGAAGTCCGGAAAGCGCCGATGCTAGGTTCAGGGTGAACGGATTATAGCCGAAGAGCGCTATGAAACCCGCAAGATAGAGAGGGTAAACAGGCGGAAAATGGTGGCTGAACCGGGAGGAGAAAGCGGAATAATCACCGTATGGCATGATGAACTCCCCGTGCTGAAGAAAGCTGTTGCCCATGTAAAAATAGACGTAGGCATCGCTGCTCGGCTGCATGGTCCAGATAGTGGATATTCTTATGGCAATGCCCACTGCAATTACCATCAGGAGGGCCGTGGAGTCCGTTAGGATTTTTTTCACGCTCACCTATGACTTCCACTAAATGAAGACAGCGACCGCTGCGTAAAACACGAAAAAATGCTTAATAAAAAGTTTTAAATACTGATTTTTCGCTCCCCTGTGCATGACCGTGCTAGTGCCGAAAGAGGTCTTCTTCACCTCCGGAAAGGGGAAAGCGGACGAAGAACTCCTGAGCTTCGAGATGGCCCTGAGGGAAGCGGGTATCGAGAGGCTCAACCTTGTCACGGTATCATCGATATATCCGCCGGGTGCGAGGATAATCTCCAAAAAAGAGGGGCTGAAAAAGCTTCAGGACGGCCAGATAACCTTCTGCGTTATGTCAAGGATAACCACATATGAAAGGGGTGTGGTGAGCGCCGCCGTAGGACTCGCGAGGACGGAGGACAAGGAGCATTACGGCTATATCTCGGAATACCACGGATATGTCGGGCTCGATGAGGCAAGGCAGGTCGCCGAAGACATGGCGGCATATATGCTGGCATCGCTCACGGACATAGGTGAGGACAAAGTTAGCGACGTGCGCTCCGTAGGTGCGTCCATCCGTGGAGACGATGAGAATTGGGTTACAGCCCTCGCTGCCGCGATATTCATCCTTTAACGCCGGCCTTTTGCACATTCGGTGCATGCCCTCTGTGAACTGTCGTAATGTGCATCGCAGACCATCCTCCCGCATATTGAGCAGGTATGGAACGCAGGTGCTCCGCAGATATGACATACTCCCGCTATCATGGGCGTGAATGGTTTTCAGATTAAAAGGTTTTAGAGGAATTCCTTAAGGACATCGGGTATCCTCTCTATGACATCCGTGGCGATCATCCCATAGCTCTTATCCGCGAATGCTTTTTCTCCCGCATATCCAGTTATGAATGCCCCCAGCCGCGCGGCATGATAGGGCTCCGTTCCCCTGCCGATGAGGGATGTTATGACACCTGCCAGCACATCGCCCGTGCCTCCGACGGCCATTCTGGGAACTCCCGTTCTGTTGAGCATCGTACGTTTTCCATCGGATATGACATCCACGGGGCCTTTCAGAACTATCGTGATCCCGTATGCCCCTGCCATCTCTTTCACGAGTGCCCTTCTCTCCTCTATATTCACGGGGGGCTCAAGGTCGAATACCGTCTTGAACTCACCTCTGTGTGGTGTTATGACCGAATTCTCAGGAAGGCTTTTCAGATCGATCAGATGCAGGGCATCGGCATCTATCACTACCGGAATTCGGGCCGTTTTCAGTATCTCCCTCACCGCTTTCTTTGTTTCGGTGTTTCTGCCTATGCCCGGGCCGATAAGAAGCGCATGCATATTCTCCCGCATCTCTTTGAAAAATTCCACGGCGGATTCGCCTATCTCTCCCTCTCCTTCGGGATGCACGATAAAGTTATCGAATGATGCCGATACGATGGGATATATCCTTTCCGGTACAACCAGATGGACGAGGTCCGAGCCTGCCCGGTATGCGGCTTTTCCGGCCATTATCGGTGCTCCATGATAGGGGCCGCCTCCGATTATCATTATCCTTCCGCCATCTCCTTTGTGTGCGTCCTTTTTCAGTACGGGATATCGTACGAATGCTCCGGGCCCCACATATTTCTTCGCCTCTTCCGGTATTCCGATATCAACGACCCTGACCTTTCCTTCCATGCCTTCCTTCGGAGAGTCGAATGTTATGGTGATGTCCGGTTTCACGCAGGGTTCGTACCCTATTCCGGATGGGACATCTATGGAGATGGTGGGCTTTTCGGATGCGTTTATGGCCTCTATCGCACTCTTATAGGGCTCCTTCGGGTTCCCTGAGACGCCTATTCCGAGAAGTGCATCTATCAGGATATCGGCCTCATCAATGTATCTTTCAAGATTGGCGGTGTATCGCGCTATCCCCCTGTCCTTTGCCCTTTTCAGGTTGAGATTCGAAAGATCGCTCCGTACCTTTCCTTTGATGAGGTATATGGCCGGTTTTGCGCCGGCTTCTCTCAGATATCTCGCTACCACCGTGCCGTCACCCGCATTGTTGCCCGTACCGCATATGATTAGGGCCCTTTTGTCCCTGATGTCGTATTCTTTGGCTATTATCTCCGCAGCACCCCTACCCGCTGCCTCCATAAGGGACTCTTCGGGCACTCCAAGCCATACTGCGTTCCTGTCGTATTCGCGCATATCGAGGAAGGATATCGGTTCCATATCCCGGCATGGGGTGGGTTAAAGATAAAGTTTGAGCCTCATGTGTTCCCATAATCTATTAATAGAAAGAATCACTGGAAAACGATGGACTACGAAAAACTCAGGAAGATCATCCACCTGTTCGGATTCATTGCTCTGGTATATTACCTGATCCCCGTGCCGGACATACAAAGAGACATCATGGCTCTGGTGGTTGTTCTCATAGTGCTTATCTTCGAGTTTCTACGGATAGTGTTCGACTTCAACATACCTCTTTTCAGGAACTACGAAAAGGACAGCCTCTCCGGCTTCGGATGGTGTGCGATAGGGCTTATCCTGTCCTTCATCCTTTTTCCCAAATGGGTCAACATACCTGTCGTTGTGGCATGGGCATGGATAGACCCGTTCATCGGCTATTACAGAAAAAAGAGATGGGGCATTCCGGCCGCACTGCTGCTTTACACGACGATATTCTATTTGTTCGCATATCTCATGATAGAACATGTTTCCGCGGCGTTCTTCATAATGGGCCCGCTTGTTGCCATCGTGGGTGTCTGGTCCGAAATGCTGGGAAAAAAGGAAGAGTTCAGATGGTTGAATGACGACCTGACGATGGTCCTTTTCCCTGCTGCCGCCTACTTCGTCCTCGCATATCTCGCCGGAATACTTTGATTCATTTGTGCGCCCATACCATGAACATCTCTTCATCGGGGCAGGGCATGAAACCTATGTTTCGGAAACCCGCCCTGTGCAGGGCCTCCCTGACCTCTTTCGGGGTAAAATAACGCTCCGGACGAGATGTCTTCGCACCCTTTTTCCAGTCCACGATACACATCATCCCGCCTGTTTTCAGGACGCGGTACGCCTCGGACAAAGCCTCGTCCGCTTTCAGATGGTGAAGGGCCCTTATGGATACGACGGAATCGAAGTCCTCGTCATCAAAAGGGAGATTCTCCGCATATCCTCTCACCGTTCGGTAATGGTATTTCTCATCGTCATTGATGTTCGGATCTATTCCTGTCACATCCATGCCCCTTGCCACTAGGAAACGGATGAAGTCCCCATCTCCGCATCCTATGTCTAGTACCTTTTCCTTGTCCGTTATGCAGTTATGAACGTATTCCCAGATGCTCATCGCTAATCCTCCTCGAGCATCTTGTTGAGTTCCTTGGCCATTATGTAGTCCACCACCGTCAATTTTACGGATTTGACGCCGTCCACATCCTGTATTGCCTTCTTAACGCTGTATGCAAGCTGGACGCCGAGAGGACAGGTTGGCGCGGAGGGTCTGAAGACCGCTTCCGCATTCCCGCCCTTAACATCGAGTTTCAGGATGAGGCCCATTGTGACGACATCTATGAATGTCTCCGGGTCTATGACCTTCCGGAGTGCATCCATTATCGCTTCTTTGAGCTCCTCATCCTGCATATCTCTTCCTCAGGATTTGAGGATATCGTCTATGAACTTGTCCTCGGGCTGAACCCCGACGCTTGTCAGTGTGCCGTCGTTATGCACCTGCTGTGGCACCGCACTCACGCTGTAGAGGTCCGATAGGTCAGGGTTCTCGTATGCCTCGACACACTCCGCCATTACCTTTCCCTTTGCAGCTATAGCCGCCTTGTTGGCAAGAACCACGGCCATCGGGCAGTACGGACATGATGGTGTCACGAATACCTGTACTTTGACCTCCTTGTCCAAGTCCTTAAGCTTCTCGGCATTTACGGGCAGAAGGCCTGATTCATCCCTTGAAACCAGAACGATTGTCTCCACGAATCCCCACCCTTCCTGTCCTGCGGGGGCACCCGTATATCTTATCTTATAGCCCGAATCCTGGTCTATGAGTATGCTGGGGAACCTTGATACATCGTACTTTTCACATTCAGGATCTCCTTTTTTGAAGACTTTGACCTTTATCCTGTCGTCTATCTCAGCCAGTTCCTTGGATATCTGCACCGAGAAGTCGGAATACTCCTTGTGCTCCGTATCATCCGGGTCAATAAAGACCAGAATCTCCACGGGCCTCTTCATCTCTTTCTCGAACTTCTCCTTCAATTCCTTCCTCGATTCCTCATCTATCAGTCTTTCCATTTTTTCACCTCAGTTTTCAAATCCTTCTACACTCACTTCATCCTTCTTCCAGTAAGGGTTGTTTATGTCCTCGTATGCCGAAAGGGCTGCTGCCGCGCCCTCCGCTGCCGCCGTTATTATCTGCTTCACTCCTCCGGTCAGGTCCCCGGCCGCATAAACTCCGGGAACGTTCGTCCTGCTGAACCTGTCTATGATAACATAGCCGTCGTCCGCAAGTTTCACTCCGAGGGCTTTCGCAAGCTGATTGTTCGGGTCCTCACCTATCGATATGAATATTCCTTCCGCCTCGATGTCCGATATCTCCCCTGTCTTCCTGTTCCTGAGCTTAGCACCGTTGACCTTTCCCTCTCCGTATATCTCCGTAAGTTCGGAATCCCATATCACGGGTATTCCGAGGGAGAACAGCTTGTCCTGCAGAGCCTTTTCGGCCCTCAGTGCGTTCCTTCTGTGGATAAGGGTCACATCGCATCCTATTCCCTTAAGATAGATGGCATCGCCGACAGCTGTGTTTCCTCCGCCGATGACGAGGGTTTTCTTGTTCCTGAAGAAGAAACCATCGCAGGTTGAGCAGTATGAAACCCCTCTTCCCGAGAATTCCGCCTCTCCGGGTATGTTCAGGTGGCGGTGTTCGCTTCCTGTGGCGAGGATTATCGTCTTTGCCCTGTACTCCTCTCTTTCCGTCTTTACCGTGAAATCGCCGTTTTCCCTCTTTATATCCGTGACAGGCTCTATCTCGTTTACTCTGGTATACTGAAGAGCATGTGTCTTGAACTTTGCGGAAAGCTTCATACCCTCTATGCTGGTGAAACCCAGATAGTTCTCTATGGCCGGCGATTCCGCTACCAGCCCCCCGGCTGTCTTGCCGTCGAGCACTATCGCGTTCAAGCCGGCCCTTGTGGCATATATGGCAGCGTTTAGCCCTGCGGGGCCCGCACCGATTATAACCGTATCATACTCTTCCATGGTATCACCGTGTTCGGATTGCTCCACTATATAAAGGTATTCGGTACAGAAATGGGGTCCGATGACGCATTGTTTCATAAATTTAATTCTCAAGTGCTCCAAAATCCCCACACCACAGGAGAGAGACGGAGAAAGGCTTCGGAACCTCAGAGCGAGCCGAGACTGAATGGAGAAATGCGCTCTCCGTAGAAGTTCATGGCCTCCTTCAGCCTCTCCTTCTCCTCTTCCATCTGTGAGAAGAGTTCTTCGGGTACGTCCATTCCGAGATATGCCTCTTCGACCCGGCCTATCTTATCGAGCAGTTCCGGTACATTGATGGTGAACTGCTTCTCGTAGTCCTCCTTGGAGTACTCACGACCAAGGACCTCTTTGAACAACTGTTTCAGGTCATCGTATATCGGTATGTGTCCTATGGGTGTCTCGATCGCACCTACATCCCCGTGTGCTCTGAGCTCTATCCATTTCAGCCATACCGCCTTGTCGGACTTGTGGTTCAGGAAATTGCCCCTGTCATCACGGAGGAAATAGTTCACTGCAAAGATTCTAGGCGGGTTATCCATCTTCTTTCCGAATTCGAGGTAATTCCCTATGTATCTTCCGATGGGGACGGACATGAAATCCAGTATGGCCATGGGGTTGAACTTCATCACTCCCTCTTTTCCCAGGGTTGCTGCGGTCGTCTCCGATTCCAGGGATGCGCCCTTCATTATGACGCCGTGCTCCCAGCCGAATGCTTCGCATACGGGGGGCCATGTGTGTGCGGCCCTTCCTCCGAATATCATTCCCTTCAAAGGCACTCCGTTCTCGGCATCGATGGCATCCCTGTCAAGGCTGTCGAAAGCGCTCAGCCTCACCGTGAACCTTGCGTTCTTATGCGAGGGTGGTATCTCGTTGCCCTCCTTGTCTTTCTTCTTCGGGTACCATTCTCCGCCGTGATTCTCACCCACATCCAGAGGGAGCCCGGGTTTTCCAGACCAGTAAGGCATCCCGTCATTCACGAGTATGTTGGAGAATATGACCTCCGCCGGGCTGTTGAGCACCCTGCATATGGTTGGGTCTTCCACCTGATTTATACCGTGAATTATGCCGAATATGCCGTTCTCCACATTGACCGCCCTGGCCTCACCCCCTATGTTCCTAATGAATGAGAGGTCGTCGCCCACCAGTCTTTCACCGGGAACCATACACGTGGATGTCTTTCCACACATGGAGGGAAATGCTCCCGTGAAATAACTGACCCTTCCGTCCGGTCCGTTGACGCCCATCAGGAACATGTGCTCCGAGAGCCAGCCCTCGTCAGTGGCCTTCCGTATGGTCAACCTGAATGCCGGTTTCTTCAGGCCAATGGTGTTCCCGCCGTACTGGGTGTTCACGGTATATACCGTCTCGTTCTTCAGGTCTATGTAGATGCGCCTCTTATCAAGGTTCTTCGATGTCCTTCTCTCGTCCAGCTCTCCCTCCGAGTGGACGAAGCGGAAGAAGCGGGGCCTTTCCATCCCTTTGAACTCCTCATACGCTGTGCGGTATAGTATGTGCTCGCTGTGTGCAACATAGGGGGAATCGGTTATCTGAAGACCCAGTATGCTGAAAGGAGAGTTCCTGGGCCCGAGCGAGAAGAAGGCGACTATCATCTCCCTGTCCCTCATTATGCCCTTCATCAGGGACTGTATCTCCTCCAGACCCTCTTTCCTGTCCTTCGTGTTTATGAACGGGATCTCCTCGCCGTCCGTGAGTATGGCGGTGTTCTTCTTGTCCCTTGCCTGGTCGTGATAGTTGTCGAAGTGGACCGTGTGCAGCGGAAAATCGCTCAGTTGCCTCTCCTCTCCCTCCTCAATGGCCCTTTTCCGAATGTACTGGTAGTCCTCTTCGGAGTCCGTGCATACGAAGAGGCTCTCCGGCTCCATCAGATCGATGTATCTCTCGACGAATTCCATAAGTTCTGGGTGGTCAAGTGCTTCAAGTTTCGCCATTTCAGTTTGCGATATCGTCATAGCTTCACCGCCAATACCGGAATGCGCTCAGGATAAAAAGATTTGTCCGAAAGAGGGCGAATTCCTAATGAACTTCGATCAGGGCCTTCAGGTGTGCTCCTACTTGCTCTCCCTTTTCCGTTATAATGTACTGCGTCGGGCGATATTTCTCATCCAACACTCTCCTTGTCAGAATTCCTTCCTCCACAAGGATTTTCAAGGCGCGTATAAGCGTGGATTCACTGTCTAGAAGGTTTTTCAGATCGGAATATCTGGCGTTCCCGTGCTCACACATATAGATTATTATCTCCGCAACTCCTTCTCTCTTTATGATGTCAATTATGCGGACTGCAGAATCTGATTTTGAATCGATGGAAGGCATGTTATGGGTTGATGGCAAACTTTATATTGAACTATTGCCTTCTTCCGAGAGTGTAACATTCATAAAAGAATGTAAAAGGTGATGATAAGATGAAATGGAAGAAATCAGTTGGTTTGGCGCTCGCCCTGTTGACATTCCTGTCAGCCACCACGGTGGTGCTTGCGGACTCGGACACGAACGACAGCTTTGATGCGGCAGAGGCAGTAGGTGAGGGGACATTTACCGGAACAGTTTCCAGTGGTCTATTGACGGATGAAGACTACTATGTGGTCAGTGTTCCTGCCGAAAGATCCGTTCTTGTGACTTTGAATTCTGATGCAGGGGATTCTGTGGATGTCACGCTGTACGATGGGAACCGTGCCGAACAGGACTATGATTGGTCCGATAGTGGGACTCTTGCATATGTTTTCTATGACGGGGGGAGCTCAGATACATATACGATATATCTTCTCCTGTCCGGAGATGGTGGCTACACATTCACAGTTGAGTTCAGACCCTCCAACATGCGGTCCTCTGCCATAATGCTGAATGATGGGGATGTTGTCTCTGATGTTATTGAAGTTGGGGAAGAGCGGCACTGGTATGCAGTACATATCTCTACAGGAGAAGGAGTGCAGATAAGCGGAACGGCAGACAAAGAAAGCTTCTGTATGGACGTTTACAACTCTAGTACCATAGGAGAGATATGGGACGAGACCACATATCTCTTCAAGTACAGTAGTGATAAAGACGATGTCATCTATATCTGCGCTTACACATATGAAAGTGGCTATGTTGATACTGGGTACGACTTCGTTATAAGTGTATTCTCGGTTCCCTCATCTCCTCGGGATCTCCAAGCAAGAACCGATGGGATGGATGTTCTCCTCTCATGGAGTCCGCCTTCGGATGATGGGGGAGTGGACATAGACGGCTATTATCTCTATAGAAATGGAATTCCTCTCACAGATTTGGGCTGGGATGTTGTCTCTGATTGGGGGGCAAGTCCCATTCTGATAACCTCTACCTCATATACAGACAATACTACCTATGCGGGTGTGGAATACACATATTCCGTGTCGGCGGTTAACTGGGTTGGAGAAGGCGATAAAAGTCAGTCCGTATCTGTCACTCCGATAGATGTCCCATGGGCTCCCTATTTCGATGAAGAACCTGAAACAGGCGACGGATATGTGAAAATAACATGGGTTGATTCCGAAATTGACGGTGGTAGTGCAGTCACAGAATACAGGATATACAGAGGAATGTCTTCCGGTCACGAGACACTGCTTGGAAGTGTCCCGGCTTCCACTACGACCTATAGAGATGACTCCGTTAAGAATGGCGTGACATATTATTACTATGTGACCGCAGTAAACGAGGCAGGTGAATCGGAGGCAGGTGAAGAAGTTTCAGCTACTCCATACGGACCACCATCCTCACCGAGAAATCTGAACATAGTAGCAAACAAGGACTCTATAGTTCTGACATGGTCCGGTCCTGACGACAACGGAGGTTCTGAGATACTGTACTATAACATCTATCGAGGAACCTCTCCGGACAATATGGAAGTTATAGATTCGGTTCCTTATGGGACGACAACATACACCGATAAATCCGTGGAGGCGGGAAAGACCTATTACTATTCAGTGAGTGCTTCGAATAATGTCAGCGAATCTTCTGCATCTTCGTCTGTCAGCGTAAAGGCTCCCGACAATATATCTACATCTTGGATTTTGATTGCTCTGCTAGTTGTCATAGCAGCAATTGTTGTGGGAATCCTTTTTATGAGAAAGAAAAAGAAGAGTGAGCCTCCTAAGGAGTGAAATCATTTATGGGGTCTTTTCCCCATATTTTTATGAGCTTTTTCTTCGTAGCTGATACCATATGGCATCCTCAAGGCTGGAAACCGTTACGGATACGGTTCCGAGAGGGAAATGCTCGGTGAATGTGATGCTCTTCACCCTCTCGTAGAATACCTCCTCGAAATCCCTCATCTCAATCTCCCCGCCTATGAGTATTCTGGATATTATGAGGTCCTTCTCCGGTATCATCCTTATGAATTGCTCCATTATGTCCTTTTTTGCGTCTCCTTCGGCCGCAGTTATGAGGGCCCATGCATCGCCTTCCGTGAGGTCCATGTCGAGTGACCGGGCCGCCTTCAGGATGTCCGGCGCAAGAGGGCCATATATCTGTCTGATCTCCTCAAGGCTGCACCGCTCCTCACGCGATGTGGATGTGGTTACCATGTGGAAGTCATGGTCCATGGCCATACTGCCCCAGTTCCCTGCAAGCAGGTGCAGTATGCTGGATATGGCCATGCTTCTCATGGATTCGTGACTACTGTCGTATATTATCGCCTTGAAAAGCTCTGGATAATCGCATGGCCCCCACTCATCAAGGTCCGGATATCCCTTCACGAATAGTTTCATGTATTCGTAGAGAAAATCACTTCCTATGAAAGCGCCCAAGTATTGCGAGAACACATCCTCGGAGAACATGTCAATGGCCCCGTGAGGGAAGCTGTGAAGGTACTCCAAAAAGGTCGGCCTTACATATGGGTTGAGCTGCATGGCGGTCTTTATGTAGAGTGATTCATCTATCAGCATCTCCTGTAGGTCTTCGGTTCGGTCTATTTGCGGGAGAAGAGGAAGGATGTATCTTCCGTATCTGAAGAACGCTATTATGTCCGAGGGATAGAGATTTCCCGTGCTGTATGGCGGATCGTGAGCATCCCCCTCGATTATGTCCTTTGCCATGGAGAGATATGAGGTTATCAGTCCATCCACTGCGGATATTGTGTCCTTGATTATTTCGTCATCAGAGGGCAGGATGTCGAATATGTGGCTTTCATAACCTATGGGGTGGTATTGGAATGCATGCGTTATTCTGCTTATGAGGTGGTCTGCAAGAGAAAGGCTGTTGAGTGTGGGCCAGTCTCGCAGGAATATGGCCAGCTCGTCCAGTATTATGGGTATGGCCGTTCTATCTGCCTTCACAATGTCCTCTATGAAATCCAGTACATCCCACGGCAGAAAACCATGGTGCAGTATGCTGTCCATATCTTCCTTCAGCGCATTTCTGAGCTCTTTCCTGTCGAAAGGGGTGTTCCTGTGCGAACCTACAAGGACCATCAGCTCGGACCGGACCTCTACATCTATGTCTCCGTTCATGTCATCATCTTCTAGGAGTCATGCTCAGGAGGTAGAAGGATATAAGGGTAAACGAAGGGGGTGAGTGAAAGTATTGTGCCTGTGCATTATGTGTGCATTAATCCGTGCATTATGTTTTATGCACGCGATGTGCGAAATCGTCATCTGGAAGATTTGAAAGATGAGTTAATCTGTGCTCAAAAAGGTGTTTTTGAGGTTTTAGAGCGTGTGCACATCGCATGTCTATCGGGTGCAAAAGTGTCAAGTTTTGTGTCAAGTTTTTGCGGAATTTTACTGTCAAATTTTACATGTGAGCTTTCATGGATGTAAGTGGTCAGGAAAAACTGATATAGCTGCAAAGGAAGATGGTTGTCATCTATGGAATGTGACTAACATGACAAAGAAAAGAAGAAGTAAGGAAGTATGGGCCCACATAATAGAGAGAGAAATCCGCACAGCTGGTGGCCTTGATGGATTGAACATCTCAGAGATGGCGAGAAAATACGGTGTTTCCAGGCAGACGATATATGGCCGCCTGAGGAAGATGGGATATCATACGGATAGAAGGCTGGGGAATGTGAAAAGACCGGTTGTTCGCCCTAATGGTCGAAGCGTGGATGAAAATAAGATGGCAGAGGAACTAGCCCATATGGGAGCCGCTGTTATCTCACCCAAGAAATGGCCACTCAGTGGAAAGAAAGGGAGAATACCTGATTTTGACAAACTCTTTAGAGTTCTTATCCTATGGGGGCATGATTTTTTTGATATAGAAAAAATGCACATGAAAGAAAATGGTTGTCTCGTTCTTGATCCGGATAGAAATGAGAGCATACATGAGGCTAGAGCCTTTCTTGATGACAGGGGTTTCCTTCTATACTCCCGGAATGACCCCATGATGAAAGAGATTATGGCAGAAGATATGAGAAAGATGGGATTTGCTGTGATACCTCTTGATGAAAAGTTTGGAATGTGGGCAGAGGGTGCGCGGAAAAGGCATGGGCTGATTGTTATGAGGGAGAAGGATTTTGAGAAAAAGATTGAGGATGAAAGAAGGACGGCATTGTCCAGAAGAGAATGCGTTCCGGAGATAGACATGGAAAAGTTAATGGAAACCGTTAGTGAGAAAGTCGTGGAGAGATGGGCTGAGAAACGAGGCTTATGTCTTGTTTCAAGTGAAGAGTTTGAATTACATGAAGATATGATTTCTGAACTCGAAGAGAAACTTGAGCAATGTGATGAAATGGTCGAAGAATATTTCTTTGATAGTGTGTATAAAGATGCGGTGGACGGTTTGGTGGTGTCTGAATTCGATGAACATATGAAAGAAGAGGAAAAATTCATAGAAATGCAGTATGATATCACTTAATGGGTCGCCTGTATTCCAAGCAGCCGAAACCCTGAGAGTTCCTGGAGCCTATGCCGGTGTCCCAGAGGAATTTAAGCATGTCCGAAGAGGCCTTCAATGTGAATTCGGCATTCGCGGCCCTCCACCACTGACCGCCGACATTGATTCTCTTTGATCTCATCCTTGTTATCTCGGGTATCTCGAATGGCCCGGCATATTCCTTCCCGAAATAGTGGTAATACTTCTTCCTGCTGTTCTCCTCGATTCTCTGCCTCCATTCAGGGTCCGTTGGTAGAAGATCCCACCTCTTTTCGTTACGGGTGCTGTCTATGTAGATTGGCGAGAGGCTTTTGAACTTAACATAGGAGGCAAAGTCAGGCGGACTGATATACCGTGGAGGTTCTATATCGAATTTCTTCTCCAGCAGGTTTATTTCTTCTGTTTTGAACATTCCCTCGACAGCAGAACGTAAGAGTTCGGAATCTGGGGAAGAAAGATTGAAAACTACAAAAGAATCTTTTGGAAACAGAATTTCATCTCCATCTATTATTCTGTCTTCAGAGTTCAAAAGCGAGAAATTGAAGTACTTAAAACCTTTAGACTGGTGTATACGAGAGGAAAGTTCCTCATTGGCTTCTTCCATAAATCTGTAAATAAGGGATGAAAGGGCGTGTTGATAGTTCAATGGGATTTTTTTGTTATCTTTAGATTTCAATCTGATGAGAAACCTCATAAGATATTCCCCATTTTATCTACTGAGAGAATATCGTCTTTAATGGCATCGAAACCTTTCTCTCTTAGCTTTTCCGCATCTTCTGGTTTTAAATCAAGAATGTAGAAGTCTTTAAACTGAGGATGATATCCCATCTTTTCAAAGTAATATGCTGGCATATTGAAGGAATACTCATAAAGAATCTTTCTTAACTCCCATTTGTCCTTTTTCTTACCTGTCTTACTCTCAATTTCCTCTATAATCTTTTCCCAAGTGATACTTTGTTTGAATGGATTGGAAATAATCTCTCCTAAAACCCTTTCTACCTCGCCTTCGGAGTTCTTCATTGCGTCTTCGGACTTCTTCACATGTTCAGACTTCTTCATTAATTCCGGCACCACAAACTTGAAGCCAGCGATCTTTCTGAAAAGTCTCTGAGCTTCGCTCCGTTTTTCAACGGTGAAGTAATCCAGATTTTCCAGTATTTTGCTTATTTTTTCCTCGTATTTCTCCTTCAGTTTTTTACCATCCACGGTTTTTTCAAATGTTTCGTTAATCATGTTTTTCTCATCGGCATATTTTAAGGTCCTGCCCTGATTATTCTTTATAACATCTATCGTAGCCCCCATGAGCTCCGAATCATAGATGTATCCAGAAAGTCGATCGATAGCACCGAATACATATATATTAGGCTTTTCTGAATTGTAATCTTTGTCCCTAGAGCGATAAACCCGGCCCCATCTCTGAATCTGACTATCTATTGGAGATATCTCTGTTATCAATATGTCAAAGTCCAGATCTACAGAGGCCTCCACCATCTGTGTTGAAACAAGAATGGCATCCCTGTTTTCTTCCATTCTTTTCCTTACATTTGTTATCACTTTGCTTTTCTCTTTCTCAATCATGCGAGAATGCAGGAGGAAAACATTTGATGACTTGCCATCGACATCCTTCGCCGCATAATCAGTATCTTTCATGTGATCATAAAGCTTTATGGCCTTTGAGACATTGTTTACTATGATTAGTTTGTTTTCTCCCCTGTGGGCATCGAAAATATCTTTAATCTTTTTCTTAGCGTATTCTGAAACATTTACATCTTTAATCTTATTATCTTCCAATTCTATTTCGAAGAACGGTTTTTCAAAGAGTTCTATACGATGCCTTTTTCTTTTGAGGTTTTTCACCTCGCTTTTAAGACCTAGGCTGGAATCGGAGATATCGACCGTTTCTTTTCCCAGGAATTTTTCGTAATATGGAGGCCATGTAGCAGTTATTATAAGGAGGTTTCCTCTGAGCTCTTCGATTATTCTAAGTGTTTTGATGATTATTGCAGCCATTTCCGGGTCATATGCCTGAATTTCATCTATAAGGACAGCAGATTGTGGGTATATGGATATAACCTTGTCCGAGCCATAGTAGTTGAGTGAAGTCAGGAAAATCTGGTCCGGAGTTGTGAGCATGATGGGATATGAAAATAACTTCGAGGTGTTAACCTTGGTCTCCGTATCCAAATCCTGTCTGCCTTCCGAATCTTTTATGTACTCTATGAAAGCTGTTGAATGGAGTATGCTGAAATGGTCCCTTTTAAGAAGCTCTTTGCCATCTTTTCCCTTGAATCTGTCATATATGTCGTTAAGAGCCACCCGTAGAGGAAGAGTATAGATGAACTTTCTTCCTGTTCTCTGTGCCCATAGCAGTGCGAATTCCGTTTTCCCGGAGCCTGTTGGAGCCACAAGAATCATTCTTTTGCTGAACTTCTTTGAAAGTACCTCTTCCTGCCATATTTCAGGCACTTTTATAATGCCCTTGATTCTCTCATCCAGGTGATCAAATACCTTTGAAAGGTCGGTTTCTTCCTCTATTCTCATCCCACCGCTTGCGGAATAATCACATCTCCGGAGTATTCCGAGGAATACGAGGAAATCATAATCGGGCTTTTGATTCTCTATATCGTAGAATTCGGCCAGTTCTGAGATATCTTCGTCGTGCCCATCTATTTTTTGATAAAGTTCGTACATTGTGTCGGCATCCATTTTTTCAATCATTCCTCTTAGATGCTCCAAATATCGTTCTGGGGCTCCTTTTTCCTCTAAAAGTGCCAGAAAATCTTTCAGAAATACCTTCATGTCGATCGATTTTAGAAAGTTTGCGTATCTTTTTATTTCCTCTTCATATTCTCCTACAATCTCCATGAAGTCTTTTTTACCTATATAGAATGAATTGGCGTGATGAAGAAGTATAGCGGTTCTTATCCACCAGTCCATCTCTTCGTTTCCCAGTAAAGCAGCACTCCATACTGTAGATAGGACCTCATGCCGCACCTCATAATTTGTTTCCGTACCCTTTAGAAAACTGCTCAGTTCATTCCATTGCTCCGTATACTGGTGCTTATCATTATTGTATTTATCCGGCCATACTTTCTTCTGGAAATCCAGATATATCTTTCCCAAGTCATGAATGAAGATTGCCTCAGAAAGAGCTTTTATCGTTTCGTCCATCCCGTGTTTGAATTCGTACTCCATATTTTCTTGATTCTGTCTGAGATAGTTTTCTATTATCTCAAGCTCCTTGAGAAGTTCCGCAGTATGATATGCCAGAGACATATCAGCATCCGGATTGCCTTTATCCGGGCTTTTTGCTCTTATGAGCCCTATGACCTCTTTCATCAGATCCACCCCCACTCTTCGATTATTTTGAAGGTCCTGTCATTGATTTTCACCTTTTCAATCTTAACTGGCCCTTCAAGATATATCCGAGCACGATATGCCGCATGGATGACTGTCTTGAAATCCACCTTTCTTTCTGTGCTCTTTGTGATTTCTGCCTTGTTTCTCACAGATTTGCCATCATTCTCGAAGATTACCTTAACCGGTATCGAGTAGACAGGATACTGCCTGTTTTCTATGGGAAAGTCGCCTTCATTGTTTTTTCTCAGAATGTATGTTGGGTATGTCATCCATATGTTCTTTTTTGCCTCTTTTTTCTCAAATCCTTCTATTTCTCTGACATCTCGTATGAAGATTATGTCCTCGCTTCTACCAAGCGAAAGCACTTTTTTTGGTCGTTCCAAGGCATCTTTTATTTCCTCCAAGATTTTCTCTTTTCCTCTTATGAAAAGATAAAGACGACCATTGAAAAGCTCCTGTTGATAAACCGGAGTTCTCTGCGACTTCAAACCACTGCCATAAAGCGGTCTTTTCTGATTCCATAGCTCCGGTTTATCTCCTTTGGTTCTCAGTTCCACATCGCCCTTTATCAACTGCTGATAGTTCCAGAAATAGCTCTCGAATCCTCCGTGGATGCTTATCTTTACTTCCCAGAACTCCTCAGCATAATATCGATTAGTGGCGTTCTGCAACATTCCGATTATGGTGGATTTCGGCGGCAATGGGTATGTCTGAGCATAGTAGAACGTGAAGGGATTGCGATACTGTGCGAATGGCTGGAACATCTCTATGTAGATGGTTTTTTCTGGCATTGAAATCACTGGGGTTTTTCTGTAGATAATCCTAAGAAACCACGTATGTTATTCAATATTTCTTTCTTTGATTTTTTAGTCTCGAATTTGTCCTTCAGATCATAATCGCAGAATCCTTCTCTGAAATATATCATAGGCTTATTGTTAATATCAATCTCTCTTGCATCTATATGAAATGTTGGGAGGAGCCCCTCTTCTATTTCTTCTTCGATATCCACCTGTCCATTCTTGTCATCTCCATCTTTAGAATACTTTCTTTTAACTTTATAGTGTGTCTTTCTATCCAGTCTTATTTTATCTGCAAACGATTCATAGCGCCCATCGTTGTATTTTCCTACGACCACAAGCCAAGGAGAAAGGTCTTCTCTGCGTCCTTTGATATCTCTTTTTAGATTTAATACTGCATCAATAAGATCTACTATTCTTTGTTTGGCTTTATTTTCTTCTATTTCTATATCTCCTATGTTTTCGTCTCCATGTTCGTTTTTGAGATATTTTCCTATCCTATTAACATCTATAGTTATGTTATAGATGTAAAAATCCATCTTCTCTTCTATTGTTACTGGATTGCTACCAGATGAGCCTGCTCGTTTCATAATATCAAGGTTGGCCATAGTGTGTACATCCATATTCAAAGGAGTCAGAGATATTGCATGGCTTATTTTTACTGGAGAAACTCTCGTAGTAGCTGCTTCATTACTGCCTTTTTTAGCAATCATGAATCCAAAGAGGTCAAACTCTGGATAGTTTTCGAATATTTCTTTTTTCACCTCTTCCAGTCTAACCACATCTCCTTTCTCTGCGTGCAATTGGCCGGGTCCTGCAAGCTTCCATCTGTCCGGGAATAGTTTATTGCCCCAATGAAGTATGCTGTACCTGAGGGCATATCTGCTAACCATAGCATACTGCCTTCCGTCCCACTTCGTTATTTTCTTCAATTCCTGATAGTTTGTTCCGCCACCCCAATCATAATTTAGGGAGCTTGCGTGGAACACCACATCAAGAACTATATATTTTTGCCCGTTTTTCTCTTTTTCATCATTTTTTCCCATGTTATTCACCTCCATTTTTCTTCGCAGACATTATCCCAATCACAATTGTGTAGGATATTTTTTCAAAATTATCGTCAGTCTCATCTGGAATGTGCATTTCACCTAGAGAATTGATGAGATTCTTAACTCGAGGGTCGTCCCCATGGAGATTCAAAGTCTTAAGAAGCAACCATAGAAACCTATCTTTGTTCCGGGTTTTTATCGCTTCCAACATCTCGAACACCATTCTTTCTCTAGACTTTTCAGTGCCTATGTCTCCAAATATTTTCGTTATCTCTCTCCTGAGATTGTCAAGATTTTCTCTGGACACTGCATATATTTTTTCAATATTTTCTCTATTTTGTTCCATATTACTTACCTCCATAAACTAATGAAACAACTATAGAAAGTGCGAATTCCCTCCAAGAGATGTCGTTGGATAGGATGTTCTCAAACAGATATACATTGAGCCTTTTAATGGATTTTTCGCTCTCTTCTGTTTCAGAAGATCCAAGGAAAGTTTTCATTAACTGATTTACAAAAGAGGATTTATTTCCTTTTTTTACTGCTGAAAGAAGGCCATACACTAGAGTGCTTCTTTCATCTTCTTTTGTTATTTTTGAGATTTCGGAGAATGCTATCGTCATATCTTTGGCATATTTTTTGATTCTTGCAACATTATCGGAAGAATTATTGAAAAAACCATCTCCAAAAACATAGCTTTCATACTTTCTACTAGAAAGAGTTTTAATATTTGATTCCACGGCGAGGGCATAAATCAAGGAATTAGAAGAAACCCAGATATCTTTTCGAATCTTCTGCGTTTTTTTATCTTTCCAAGAAGGTGGAGGGTTCAAAAGACCATGTAGATATCTTATTATGATAGGAGTCAATGGTTTATTTTTCAGGAATTCTTCCAGTAACCAGTTTTTTATCGCTTTTCTATCTTTTTCCTTCAGGTCTGCAATTTCTCTATTCAAGTACTCCCTGATGGTATCATCAAGAAGTATGCTAGCCTGAACTTTTGATAACCCGATAAATTCCACATCAATGAGCTGTTGCTGAGATATTCCAGAATATTCAACGACATACATCTGTTCTAATTGAAACTGAGATTTGTATTCGATGATTTTGTCTGTTATTGTTTGCCAAGTAACTCTTAAAAAAGAAAATTCACCATCTTTGGTTTTAGCAGATTCTATCCTAGTTTTCAGTTCTCTGTTTATTGTATATGATATTTCAAGAGTAGGAGTATAAAACATATAGTTCTTACCCTTTATCCAAATAAACGATTTAGGGAAAGAAAGGAGATAATAAACAGGATTTGTGCCAAATATGTTCTCCATATCATCTAATGTAAAAACTTGCCCATAATACATATTGCTAAAATCAGATGCGGGATAGATGAATGGGCTCAGACTTTTGTCTAACACTTTTGTAGATAGATTTTTTATTTTTTTATCTCTTCTTACGAAATGTTCATGAAGTAATTTGCCAAATGATTCGAGTATTTCTTTTTCTTTTCCTGATTTGTTAGTTCCACTATTAAAAATCCCCAGATTTGCGAAAAAACTATGGTATGCGATTATACCTACATGATTTGTATTTTGCAAAATATTTCTTTTGTTATTGCCATACTTTTTTGATAAGATATCTTCGTATGGGCCGTATTCAGTTTTTAATTTTTCTTTAATTTTGTAATTTAAATCAAATATTAGATTGTATGCCTCTATGTTGGGATCTTTTTCAAAATTCTCTTTATTCTTGAGATTAATGTTTTCTATAAACTCTTTCAATTTTGACTTGATGATTTTTTGAAGCTCATCAGAATCTAACCCAAAATTCTTCTTCAAATCATTCTTTTTAAAATTGTCTTTTTCTATCCATCTAAAGGTGGTATTTTTAATTACATCATACCAAAATGCATAGACGAATCTTCTTTCTATGTCTTGAGGATTTTTAATTCTTTCTTGGAGCTCCCTCAAATCCCACCCGTACACTTCTTCCATCAGATTCACGAAGCCCAGAATACCGGCATCTATGAACCAGTTTCCTGTGAACTCGAGAGTATTGTTCTTACCCATATTTGATTGACTCAGGTCCACATTTACTTCCAGCGCATCGCTCCCGTAGTCGTCTATTTTTGTCTGACTCAAGTTTTTCTCTCCGCCGAGAGGAAAGATGGGAAAAGTGTATTTAAACTTTTCTTTTGATATTCAATGCTGTGTCTTTTTCGTTGTTTTTTGCCCTTCGGAGTCCATTTTTCGGATTTCTTACATCAAGTATCATCCTTTCCAGATCACCCATGTCCCAGTGCATTATCCCTTCATCATCCATCCTTTCCATGCACTTCTTCGTGAAGCCCGACTTTGAAACGATTAAGAATTTCTCCTTCCTATCTTCATTGTGCCACTTAACGAGGTCTTTTTTCTCCATCAGACCTTCCACAACATTCCATCCTATGGGTCTGTTCCTCCA
>Ga0190313_1000123_pt1 | contig 50145 bp, 60 predicted proteins | sample 4870071011_MG_FD_169989 | JGI IMG/M metagenome (GOLD analysis project Ga0190313, IMG submission 169989) | Hydrothermal vent sediment bacterial communities from Southern Trench, Guaymas Basin, Mexico - 4870-07-10-11_MG | ecosystem: Environmental > Aquatic > Marine > Hydrothermal vents > Sediment ... | reverse complement strand
ATTTTTAGGGGTTTATTCAAGTGCCGCAGAGAGGGCGTTGTCATGAATGCAGACTTAGTTGGTGCCTTCAACATTTTGAGAAAAGCCGTAAAAACGATAACCCCGAACCTCTCGGCTTTGTCGGGGGGTAGGGGTAACCGGGGGAAGACCCTCCCGGAGGGGTCGAAAACCCGCTTTTTAGTGGGTTTGAATGAGACCCCTCAAACCTCCCCACCCATGGCGAGGGGTTAATCCGCTCGCCCTTCAAGGCAGGGAGGAGGTCAGTACAGCCAGGGCTGATTCATTCCTCAAAAATCGGTGGCTTTGGTTTTCTGAACTTTGCGTCAAGTTCTTTTCTCTGAGTGCTTACTTTCTCAAGCAAGCTCCTAACTTTCTCATTCTCAGGATACTTGAGTTTAAGTGTTGTCAAAATTCCCTCGGCAAAGCCGAGTATGGAGACTTCAACAAAGTCTTTGCCCTTTTTGGATTCGAACTCTTTGTTTAGGGTTATGAATGACTCAATTCTTGGAATTAGACTTTCCTCTCCAAGCTCTCTGCAAAGGGTTTTGAGCTCTTCTAAGGCCTCCATCTTCTCACCTCAGCTTTAGATTGAAAAATTTAATAGCGTTCTCCTCAGTTATCCTCTCTACTTCTTCAAAGCTTAGCTCTTTAAGTTTTGCTATCTCCTCAATTGCTACCTTTACGTAGCAAGGTTTATTTCTCTGCCCTTTAAATGGGCTCATATAAGGAGAATCCGTCTCCACGAGAACTGCCTCAACGTCGAGAACTTCTGCCGCAGCTTTAACTTCTGGGATGAAGACAATACCGGTGTTTATCCCGATGTAATGTCCGTTTTCTGCAATCTCCTTCGTCAGCTCTTTACTTCCAGCGAAAGAATGGAAGTAGGCGTTTACATCATAGCGCTGAACAATTTCATATGCTTCTTTTTCAGATTCCCTGGCATGGATAACGACTGGCTTTTTGAGTTCAAGGGCTAATTCAAGGAAGTGCTTGAAAATTTGCATCTGATTTTCTTTTTGCTTCTCATTTTCCGCATAGTGATAATCCAAGCCGATTTCACCGACTGCAACGATTTCATCTTTATGCTCCCATATGAACTCCTCAACTCTCTTAACCTTTTCCCAATTTCCCCTCCTTGCTTCATTTGGATGATAACCAAGCGTTGGAAAAATAAAGCCGAAGTAAGGCTTCAGCATCTCCCAGCTTTTCCATACGTGAGCTTTTCTGTACTCTGTTATTGAGTCAACGACAGCCTTTAGCTCTTTCCTGCACTCATCTATAATTTTTGGTGCATCTCGCTTATAAAACTCGAAATGAGCGTGAGCGTCTATCATACCATCACCAGATGGGGAGAGATTCGATTGATTAAAAACTTAACTTGATGAAAAGGCATAGAAAACTTCAGAATCTAAACTCTTTGCTTACTCCTTTCTTCCTCCACACAACTTTGCCATCTTTCCTAACAACTGCCAAAATCCTATGATAAGGAATCTGTGTCTCGCCAATAAAGAAGTAGCCGTGTCCAAGTTCGATAATTTCTACAGGGATTTTCTTGATGTCTCCATAAGCTCCCCTGTGCTCAATCACTATGTAGTAATCGCTCTCGTTTTCTCTTGGATCGTACTTTATCTTTGCCAGTGCCTCTTTTACTGAACCTTTCCTCATTCGAAGTCCTCCAGGAGGTGCTTTACATACTCAAGGTTTTCTTTCCAGTTTTTAATTACTCTTCCATGCCCTGGTAGTCCAAGATAAACATCAAGCTTTTCAAGCTTTTGGAGAGATTTTTTAAGCATCTCTAAGCTTCCTGTAGGAAAATCTGTTCTTCCAACTGTTCTGTTGAAAATCGTGTCTCCCGTGAAGAGCAGCTTTTCCTTCGGCTCATAGAGACAGACACTTCCCCTTGTATGTCCGGGAGTATGAATTACAATCAGCTCAAGATTTCCTACCCTCAATATGTCTCCACTACTCAGCTTTAGGTGGACTTCATGAGGAATGTAGTTCCTCCCATGGTAAAATGAAAGTATCACATAGTCATCTCCGCTTTCCAATGCTTCGGCAGTATAGCGATGGGCTGCAAAGTAGACATCAAAACCTTTTTCCTCGAAATATCTCCTAAAAGCCATGTTCCCACCAACATGGTCAAAATGCTCATGTGTGTTGAAGATTGTGATTTTGTCAATGCCGTTGAGATAGTTCTCGTTGAGCCAGGCGTTAATGTATTTGTGCCAGTAAACTCCAGTTCCAGTGTCTATTATCAGTGCTTCATTTTCATCTCTAACTAAGTATATGTTTGAGTCCCAGCCAAGCCCTTTGAGCATTACAGTGTTCGGTGGAATTTCGATGGGAATCATGTTCATCACCTCAAAAAGGGGCTCCAGGGGGGACCGCGTCTTCATCCGAGGGTCAGCAAGGGTAAAACTCTTCATCGCCCCATTTGAAAATTAGCTCTAAGGTTTAAAAAGTTAGGGAGACTTTATAAAGGATCACTACCACTAATGGTTAGGTGATTTTAAATGAAAGCTGAGAGAGCAAAGGAAATTTTGATTAATTTGCTGAGAATCCCCTCTCCTTCCGGAAAAGAAGATAGATTGGCACTGCATATAATGGAATTCCTTCACAAACTCGGTTATGATGTCCACATAGAGAGCGATGGCGAGATAATAAACCTCATCGTCAACCCGAATGCCGAGCTCTTCTATGAGGTGCACATGGATACAATTGACATAAGGGTTCAGCCATTCATAAGAGGCAACATCGTCTATGGAACTGGGGCGAGCGATGTAAAAGGCGGCTTGGCGAGCATTTTGCTCATGCTTGAAAGCCTAAAAAGGGAGGGTAAGGACTTAAACGTTGGAATAGTCTTTGTTAGTGATGAGGAGAAGGGAGGAAGAGGATCCGCTTTGTTCATGGAGCGTTACAGACCAAAGATGGCAATTGTTTTAGAACCAACCGACCTTGAAGTTCACATAGCCCATGCTGGAAACATTGAGGCTTATTTTGAGGTTGACGGAAAAGAAGCCCACGGAGCTTGTCCAGAGAGCGGTGAGAATGCCATTGAGCTGACTTATAGGATGCTGGAGGAGCTTAAGGCTTTGGAACCGTTTAATCAGAAGGGTAAATACTTTGATCCCCATGTTGGACTGCAGGAGCTTGTTTGTGAAAATCCATATTACCTAATCCCAGCTCTATGTAAGGGTCGTCTTGAAGCTCGTCTGTTACCGGAGCAAGAGGTTGAGGACATTCTTGACTTATTTGATCCAATACTTGAGGAGTACACGCTGAGATATGAATACACAGAGATATGGGATGGCTATGAGCTTGATAAGAGTGAGGAGATTGTGCAGATAGCTAAGAGAGCAATGGACTTAACTGGGTTAGATGAATTTGGAGGAATGAGGAGCTGGACAGATGCAATAAACTTCATGTACAACGGAACAAAAACCATAGTCTTTGGGCCTGGCAACTTGGACATATCACACACGAAGAAGGAGCATATAGATGTGAGAGACGTCGTTAAAGCGAGCGAGTTCTTAACTGCCGTGAATGATATTTTTGGGAAGAGCTGAGGTTTTTGTTTTTCTCTTTCCAATACTTTCTGTCAGAGATTTTGCAATTGTTCTGAGGGAAATAGTCAAGATTTCGAAACTCTTAAATAGTTTACTTACAAGTAATTTACTGGTGAGTATACAATATGTTCATCGACAGAGAAACAGAGATTAGGTTGCTTGAGGAGAGGTTGAAACAGAGAAGAGCGGAATTTGTAGTTGTATATGGAAGAAGAAGGATTGGAAAAACAGCTCTGCTACTTGAGCTTATAAAGAAACATGGAGGGGTTTATCTCCTCGCAAGGGAAACGAGTGAAGCTGAGAATCTAAAACGCTTCTCGGAAAAGTTGGCCGACTATTTTAACGATGAGTTCCTGAGGAAAAATTCATTACAGAGCTGGGACGCATTTTTTGAGTATCTTTATCAAAAATCTCTCAAAGACAGGCTTATTATCGTTATCGATGAGTTTCCTTACCTTGTGAAAGGAAATAAGGTTTTGCCTTCAATACTTCAAGAGTACTGGGACTTAAAGCTCTCGCAGGGAAAAATATTCCTTGTAATCTGCGGCTCCAGTGTTTCCATGATGGAAAAGCTTCTCGGCTATAAAAGCCCTCTTTATGGTAGAAGAACAGCACAGATGAAGCTTAAACCGCTAAATTTTTTCAGTGCGAAGGAATTCTTTCCGCGATATTCACTTGAGGAGTTTGTAAAGGCCTACGGGATACTGGGGGGAACCCCGGCATATCTTCTTGAGTTCGATGATGAAAAAAGCATTGAAGAAAACCTGCGGGATTACTTCAGAGCAGATTCGTTCCTCTATGGAGATGCACTTTTCATCCTAAGAGAAGAGCTCGAGGAGCCGAGGAACTACTTTGCCATAATGGAAGCGATAGCGAGGGGAAAAACTACGCTCAATGAAATCGTAAACGAAACGGGTTTAGAGAGAGCCACTGTAGGAAAATATCTAAGTGTCCTCATTGACCTTGACTTAGTGCGAAGAGAAATTCCCGTAACGGCAAGCTGGAAGAGCAGGAAAGGGAGATACTATGTAACTGACCCGTATTTTGCCTTTTGGTTTCGCTACGTTTATCCCAACTTAGATTTAATAGAGACCGGACAGGGTGAAGAGCTCATTGAGCTCGTGATGAAGGACTTCAACAACTACCTTGGCTGGGTTTTTGAGGAAATTGCAAAGCAGTTCCTAATTGAGCTGAATAAACGGAAAGTGTTGCTTTTCAGCTTCACAAAGATTGGGAAGTGGTGGCATAAGAGCGAGGAGATTGATTTGGTGGCTTTGAATGAGAGGGAGAGAAAAGCCCTGTTTGTTGAGGTTAAGTGGAAAGACTTGAGCAAGAGAGAGGCTAAGAGGGTTTTGAAAGATTTGGAGAGGAAAAGCGAACTTGCGGGATTGGAGGGATGGGAGAAGAGCTACGGACTAATTGCGAGGAATGTAGCAGGGAAAGAAGAACTTAGAGATGAGGGCTTTCTTGTATGGGACTTGAAGGACTTCGAAAAATTGTAGTAGGCAAAAGGTATTTTTAGAATATCCATGCAAGTTAGTCATAGATAATGGTAGTCAATTTGTATGGAGGGAGATTTATGGGAGAAGTTGAGATTGTGGTGAAAGTGCCTGAGGGAATTAACGAGAAAGTCATCAGAAAGATCATAGCAAAAGCATTGAAGAAAGCTGAACCAAAGGCATGGGAGAGTCTCTTTGGCGTTGCTAAATCTTTGCCAGAATTTAAAGAAGAAGACCGGGCGGATGTGAGGCTATGATTGTGGTGCTGGACACATCTGCAATTGTAGAGATACTCAAAGGATCAGAAGCCGGAAGGGAGCAGTTGAAGAGCTTTCCTTCCTTCGATAGTAATAGCCGAATTGACCAGCTTTCTACAGAGAAATGGGGTATATGTTGATAAAGCAGAGTTTGGTTGCAGATTTGGATGAACACATTGCTAAGCTGGCAGATGAGCATCACGCAAAGTTAAAGAAGTTTCCCAAAACTATAAAGCCAGAAAAACATATGGCGACCGCTGGTATGAATTCCTCAAGAAGAAAGGGATCGACCCGAAGACGCTGGAGCCGATGAAGAAGGCAAAGAAACTACACTCTACAGTCAAAAAACAAGTGAAGGAGAAGGTTGAACTCTCTGCGGAGCTTCTCGCAATCATTAAGGGGCTTGAATTTGCGGACTTCTCAGAAAACGCTATGCAAAAAGCCGAAAGAGAACTCCTAAAACTCATTGACGGTCTTTTAGATGACGAGGAGAATGCACTTCAGGTCTTTTACGCGGTCAAAGTGCTCAGGCTCATTCAGAGGAACGACGTTGAAGCTATCAAAAAGTTCAGGAATTAGAAAACAAAGGATACCAAAATCTAAAATTCTTGAAATCCTAAACTTCCCATTTTATCGAAGGCTGTTCTTTTGGTGGTTTCTTTTGTTGCGTTTGTATGTTTTTGTAACCGTAAATTTTTTAGGGTTTTGAGTGTGATTTTGTTTTGGGGGCTGTTTCCGTTCAGCCTGAAGGCTGATGACCTCCCGCTTGAGGCGGCCGGTGGCCCCAATGTGGGTGGGAGCGAGAAGCCAACCGCACCAGTTGCAACGAATGCAACTGGTAGCGGAAACGGTTATCCTTCCCCTTCAGATTCTTCCTTCTCTTTCCTATCCACCCAGAATCTCCTCGTCCTTATGAACTCTCTCTCACGCTCCATCAGAGCAACCAGCAGAGCCTCGCCTCTGTACTGGCTCAAAAGTCTAGCTGCAGTATCTGGCCCCGTCCCGTAGCTTGCTAAAGCCAAAACTGCATCGAAGCCGTAACTCTGAACCAAATCCGCTGCCTTTATTAGCTTTCTGTAGGCTCTCTCCTCACTTTTTTCCAGCTTTTTACCCTGTTTGAGCTTTTTAAAAGCTTTGAGGAATTCCTCTGCATCAATTGGATGAGCAACGGCAATCATTCTTGAAGAACACTTTGGACACTCCAGATACTTCAAGCGCTCCCCTAAGCGGGAAACTTTCGTTCTTGAGCTCCAGCCACAGTTTATACAGACCAGCATAACTTCAGTATCCAGTAGCCTCTCTTTAAACAGCTCAAGGATTTCGTCTTTTTCAAGCTCTCCGCTGATTAAGAACTCTCCGCCGATGTTTATATTCAGCTGAGCCAATGGTGAAGGTTCAGAATTTAAGGTGGTTTTAATTCTAATCATGCCGCTTTTTATTTTGTCCAAAATTTTAGTTGCATTCTCGATATCGAGCCTGTCGTGGAAAATCTCATTTAGAGTTTCCTCCTCGATTATAGTGCCTTCAAAAAGCTTTTCAACTTTTCTTATTTTAGCCTCTCTCCTCAAAGCACCGATCCTCTTTGCCACGTTCAGCATTCTCCATCTGTAAATTGTGCTCTCCCTTAAGCTTTTTGAAATCACAAAGAGCAAGGCTCTGCCGTCTTGGAGAAGATAGCTTTTCACTTCACTCGGATTGAGCTGGAATGGAGTTTTAAACACAATTGCATGGGCTTGCGCTCTCATTGTAAAAACTTTCCCATATCTCATTGAGAGAAAACTCCATACAAATCTTCCAATGGCTTCATTAACCTGATTCCCAAAGTCCGCATGGATTACAAGAGCCTTTGGCAGGGATTCAATGCCAACATCTCTATCTGTGCTTAAAGGCTCTTGCCTTTCGAGAATTTCCTTGGCTTTTCTCAGCTCTTCATCGTTAAATTCGACATCTTTAATAATCCTTTTTGCTCTCTCAAGGTCAAACAGCAGTTCCCTCTTCAGTCTTCCAACATCCAAAGTAACTTCCAAAGGAACAGGAATCATCTCACCTTCCCAACTCGGAATTGCACTCTCAAGGCTTTTGCTCTCTCTCACTTTGAGCAGCTTTGCTTCTTCATCAATACCAAGAAGAATCCAGCTTCTACCGTGCATTATAAACTCCATTCCCTCCTCCAAATCCATGACAAAGCTCTCATCCAAACGACCTATTATATGCCCGCTTGAAACGTCAAAAACTCTGTAAGATATCTCATCGGGAATCGTTGAAAGATTCTCGTAGTAATAAGCATAAGCGCCTCTTCTCAAGAAGAGAACGCCTTTATCTTCATCGTAACCTATCAGATGAGCCTCTTGTAGGAGATTTAAAACTCCTTCATAATCTTCCCATTTCAAGTTTCTATATGGATAGGCTCTCTTAGCAATCTCAAACGGCTTATCCTTTGGCAGATGCTTGTATTCAATCAGCAAGCCGACAACAAAGTGCGCCAAGACATCGAGGGCATTTTCATACGGCTTAACTCTCTCAAGCTTCCCCTCAATAGCCCTTTGTGCTATGATTAAGCTTTCGAGGTAGTCCTCAACATTGGCTGTGATTATGTATCCCTTGCTGACTTCTCCAAGCCTGTGCCTTGCTCTCCCTATGCGCTGAATTAATCTGTTTACTTGTCTCGGACTCATGTATTGGATAACGACATCAACATCTCCAATGTCTATACCGAGCTCCATAGAAGAAGTGCATATCAAAGCCTTGATTTTTCCCTCTTTTAGGGACCTCTCGGCTTGTATTCTCGCTTCTTTTGACAAACTTCCATGATGAACTTCAACTGGTTTGCCCCAAGCTTTTAAGCGATGAGCTAAGATTTCAGCAAACTGCCTTGTATTTGTGAAAATCAAAGCCCGTTTATGCTTCTCCACAATATCCCAGAGAACCCTCAAACGAGTCGCCACATCTACAGGAAGCTTTAACTTTTCAGCAAGCCTCAAATCTCTTTCATCCGGAGAAGGGAAGAGGACTTTTACCGAATACTCCTTTCTGAGTGAAGGCTTTACAATTGCATCGGCTTTCAGCCACTCCCTAATTTCTTCCTCATTTCCAACCGTTGCACTTAATCCGATTCTTTGGAATTCTGCAATCTCAGTTAAGCGCTCGAGACCTAAGATTAACTGTACTCCTCTCTTATTGTCAACAAGCTCTGCTATTTCGTCAACAATGACGAACTTGACATTCCTCAAATAAGCTCTGAGCGATTTCATTGCCAAGATTACTCCAAGAGTTTCGGGAGTGATTATCAAAAGATGTGGAGGATTTTTTGTCTGCTTTGCTTTTTTATATGCGGAAGTGTCGCCGTGTCTCACTTCAACTCTAATTCCAGTTTTAGCTCCCCACCATTCCAAACGCTCGAGCAAATCCCTGTTCAGAGCTTTGATGGGAGCGATGTATAGGGCGGAGATTGGTTTTAAATCATTCTTCAAAATTGCATCTAAAACAGGCAGAACAGCAGCTTCAGTTTTTCCGCTTCCCGTGGGAGCAATAATTAAAACACTCTTCCCCGAGCTAATCTCACCAAAAGCTCTAAGTTGGAGTTCATTAAGCCTGCCAAACTTTTCTTCAATGGCTTTTCTGAGGAGGATGTGCATGTTAGTGGATAATTAGTAACCTTTATTAATTTTGATATCAATTTGCAACTGATGATTGAGGAAGTTGTCGAGGAATTAAAGCTGTATCCATGGGTTATTGCTGTTTATCTCTTCGGTTCTCGGGCTACTGGAAAAGCTAAACCCTATTCCGATTACGACATCTGCGTGATAACTGAGCCCAGAATAACTAAGACTCAAAGACGTGAAATTTTGAGTTTTTCCTCACGAAAGATTGATATTTCAATTTTCTGGGATTTGCCGGTATATATCCGCTTCAGAGTTTTCAGTGAAGGAGAGCCGTTGTTCATCAGAGACGAAAGAGTCTTGTGTTCTACCGGAATGCTATTCCTCATGAGTACTATGACATTGATGAAGAGGAAATCTTTGAGGTAATAAATTCTCTTGACGCTGTGAGAAAATTTGTAAAAAGGGTAAAAGAAATCCTTCAATCATAGAAGGCTCTCTTATACAGCTCTTTTATTTCCTCAGCGCTTGGTTCAACTGGGTTGAAGTTTATTAGCGGATCGTGATAAGTTTTTTCGCTCATTTCGTCAAGTTTTGAGAGGAATTCATCCTCACTTACAAGTTCACTCAGCTTTGGAACTTCAAGCATCTCATTGAACTCCTTGATAACCTCAATCAGCTCTTGAGCTGTTCTTAGGTTCAGCTCTCTTGCTATCTCTGCATAGCGTTTTCTTGCATATTCGCTCCTCATGTTGAACTCCATAACATAGGGCAAGAATATTGCATTTAACAACCCGTGAGGAGCAATCCAAGCTGCTTTATGGCTTAAGCTGTGGCACAAGCCTAATCGGGTATTAAGAAAAGCTATTCCGGCCATTGTTGCTGCGTAGTGGACATTTTCTCTTGCCTTTTCATCACCTTGAACTGAGAGCGGCAGCCACTTGTAGACGAGTTTTATGGCTTTGATTGCCACCGCATCGCTGAAAGGTGTCGCTGCGGTTGTTGTATAAGCTTCAATTCCGTGCACCAGAACATCCAGTCCGCTGTTTCTTGCAACTTCTTTTGGCATTGTCCTCGGCAACCTTGGATCGAGAATTGCAAACTCTGGAGCAATCTCAAAGCTTACCAAGTTGTATTTAATACCTCCTTTTTTAAGAACACTCGCTGCTGAAACCTCACTTCCAGCTCCGCTCGTTGAAGGGATTGCTATTAATGGAGTCTTGAGCTTAGGGATTGGCTTTGGCTTCTCAAAGCGACTTATGAATGCAACCTCCTCAAACTTAAGCTCTGGAGCATCATAGAAAACCTTAACTGCCTTTGCCACGTCAATTACGCTTCCTCCGCCTAAGGCAACTATCAAATCTGGCTGGAACTCTCTGACCTTTGGCATTATACTTTCGACGTATTCATAGCTCGGCTCTGCTGGAACTCCTGTTATTGCTTCAACCTCTGCATTTGCATCTTCCACATAGTTCATTGCCTCATTTAAAAATCCATGAACTCTCATTGATTTGCTCGAGAATATTAAAACTCTGCTGTGCTTTTTTGCAACACTCTTTATGTAGCTTAAGCTTCCTTCCCCTAAAACTATTCTCGTCTTTAAGCTGAAGAACTGCATGAGCATCACCAGAATAAAGAAAGATGGAAGGGAATTAAAGTTTATCCTCCAAAGCCAAATCCTCAAACAGCTTCTTCAAGTTCCTCTCAAATGGAGGATAAACAACGCCCCTGTCTGTTATTATTGCCGTCAGATATTTATGAGGCGTAACATCAAAGGCTGGATTGTAGACATCAACATCTGGTGCTATTTTACAGCCACCGCATGTTAGAACTTCTTCTTTGCTGCGCTCTTCAATTGGTATCTCCTTGCCGCTCTTAAGGCTCATGTCAATTGTTGATAGCGGTGCAACTGTAAAGAATGGAACCCCGTGCTCCTTAGCTAATACAGCCAAAGTATAAGTTCCAATCTTATTTGCAAAGTCACCGTTTGCAACGATTCTATCAGCGCCAACAATTATAGCATCAACCTTTCCCTGCTGCATTACAAAGCCAGCCATATTATCGGCAATGAGCTTGAGTGGAATACCGTCGTAGTGATATTCCCACGCAGATAAGCGAGCCCCCTGCAGAACTGGTCTTGTCTCGTCAACCCACAGTAAGTTGAGCTTTCCTTCTTTGTGCATAACTCTTAAAACAGCGCCAACGGTGCCGAGATGAACAGTTGCCAAGCTTCCAGCGTTGCAGTGCGTCAGTACATTCCCTTCTGGCAGAATTTCAGCTCCAATATGTCCCATCCTCAGGTTTGCTTCAACATCTTCATCCGCTATTCTTTGAGCTTCCTCAACTATCAAGCGCTTTATTTCACTTAGGCTGTCCTCTCTGTGCTCTTCAACAAGGTTTTTTATTCTATTCAACGCCCAGAAGAGGTTCACCGCCGTTGGGCGGGTGTTTTTCAGAATTTCATAGGCTCTATAAAAGCCATCAAAAAACTCATCCTTTGTTTCTGTCTTGCTCCTCTCGGCATATAGGGCTAAACCAAAAGCAGCTGTCGCTCCTATAGCGGGAGCACCTCTCACCTGCATTGTCTTTATGGCTTTTGCAACTTGCTCAACAGTGCTTAGAGATATGACCTTAAACTCCCAAGGCAAAAGCTTCTGGTCAATGAGATAAACTTTCTTATCTTTATACTCAACGCTCCTTGGGAGCTTTGTAAGTTCTTCTGGTTTGTACTTAAGCTTCATTTCCATCCCCCAAATAACATCTCAACTCTTTGATTTAAGCTTTATTATTCATAAATTTAAAACCAAAGATGTAACGAGTATAATAAGGATTGCTACGGTTGATCACTAAATTTCTAAAAATTTATGTGGCCAAAGACATCTTGAGAATCAGACCTAAATACTCGATCTTCTGAATACTACAACAGTTGTTATAATAAACACCCCATATTCTGAGAACATTACAGAAAAGGTCAGGGAAAGAGTTCGTGAAAAGCTTAACGCCAATGTAACTTGTGAAAATGCAACCATATCCGCAGAGGATGCCCTACTTGCTATTCAACTTGCAGAAAACAGAACGACACTTGCTGAATCATTAATTACAAACACATCAATTCCAGCAGCTAAAAAACTTCTTGAAAAGGCAAAAGAACATCTTCAAGAGGCAAAAGAGGCATATAATGAGGCAGAATATGGAAAAGCTTATGGTCTTGCCATTGCAGCTAAATCAATTGCAGAGGTTGTTATAAGGATGGGAAGTAAAGAAATGCAGATAATGATACATAAAAATGAAACAATGGAGATTGAAATCCATCTGGAAAAACTTGAAGACATAATTGAGAGACTTGAAGAGCTTGGATTCAATGTAACTGAGGAGAAGAGCCTATTGGAACAAGTAGAACAAGCATACGAGAATGGAGATTATGCATTGGCTAAGCAGCTTTTGGAAGAGCTATAAAAGATTTGATAAAAGCAAAATACCATAATGAGAAGGAGCTCATAAGGGCAAAATGGGAAGAAAAAGAACACAAAGAGAAAAACCATCATGAAGAACAACACAATGAAAATGAGCACGAGATAGTAATGAGCAGCATCCTTTTCACCATAATTTTTAATTTTAGTTTTTGATATTTATTCTGGTGGTGTCATGAAAATCTTTGTAACAGGGATGCCAGGTGTTGGAAAGACAACCCTTGTTCTCAAAATTGCGGAAGAGCTGAAAAGTAGAGGTTTTAGAGTTGGGGGCATGATTACTCAAGAAGTTAGAGAGCGAGGAAAGAGAGTAGGATTTAAGATCAAAGCGCTTGATACTAACGAGGAGGGCATCTTAGCATGGGTTGGAGAGGGTTATCCGAGGGTTGGGAAGTATGCTGTAAATTTAGAGGATTTAAATAGGGTTGGCGTTTCTGCAATAAGGAGAGCCCTCCAGAATGCAGATGTCGTGATCATTGATGAAATTGGTGCAATGGAGTTCAAAAGCAGGGAGTTCGCAAAAGCTGTGGAAGAAGCATTGAAGAGTGAAAAACCATTGCTGGCAACTTTGCATAGGAGATGGGTAGATAAATTTAAAGATAGAGGAAAGCTCTATGTCTTAACAGTGGAGAACAGGGAAAAGATAAGAGAGCGGATACTGAAGAAACTACTAAAAGGGGAGTGTATCTAATGCTTTATCCGAATTTTGTTACTGGGATGGTTGCGTTTTCGAGGATGCCCTTCTATTATGAGGTTGAGGATGTTGCAAGGGAGTTTCAAGCGGTGGTGGCACTTCACGATGTGCTTTATTATGACCCTGAGGAGCTGAAAAGGCATGGGGTTAAATTTCTCCATGCTCCAATTCCGGATTTTTCGGCACCAAGCTTGGAACAATTAATTAAAATCGTGGAGTGGATTGACCAGAGGGTTAGAGAGGGTAGGAAGGTCTTGATTCACTGTCTTGGCGGCTCTGGCAGGAGCGGGACAATTGCAACAGCCTATTTGATGACTCAAGGATTAAGCTTAAGCGAGGCTTTAGCGAAAGTCCGCTTTCTAAAGCCAACAGCAGTTGAAACAGAGGAGCAACTCCAAGTCCTGAAAGAATTTGAAAAGTACTTAAAGACTGCTGGGATGAACAATTTTGAATCCAATTTCCCTCCCAGTAATCTCCCTTAACAATGCTGATTTCTTCCTTGCCTTCAAGACTGAAGCCTCACAGAGACCCTTACAGAAGACAATGAGCCAAAGAATCTCGCCATCGTCAACAATCATTACATCTCTCACGAACTGGCTTAGGGTGTAATCAAGACTCATCTACAACTCTTAAAATACTCACAAGTCTCGTGACAAGCTCACCTTCAGGTTCCGTAACGTTCCTGTGATGATATGCAACTTCCTTGGCAAGCTCAACAGTTTTTTCATCAAAAATGCTCGAGGGATTCCGCCTTATGTTTGTCAAAGAGTTCGGCAGTCTTCTCGTGATGTCTCTCATCGTCAAGTTTTCGTCCAATATCATGAAGAATTGTTGCGAGGATTAGTGGAATTAAGCTCCTCGAGTTCAGGGAAAGAGACCCTCAGAGTGTAATTGCCAGCAGGGTAACTTTTGAAGCGTGCTTTATCCTCCACCCATACTCGTACTTCTCTCCAATGCTGAGAACTGTGCTGAGGGCAGGGTTCTGGATTAGCAGGAGATTGTCGAGGGCTTTCAGAATGCCAGTCCATTCAACTCCCGCTCTTTTAGAACTCTCTTCTACGCTGAGTCCATTGTATAAGTAGTAACCGGCGAGCAGTATCTTTGCGTTTTCTTTATTCTCTGAATACACTGCAATCTTTCCCTCTAGCGAGTTCATCAGCCTCAAAATTTTGTAGAGCTGGAGGAGCTGGGTGGATGATTTTTTTACTTTGACTTCTATGGGCTTTTCAATTGTTGGGGAAAAGCATTATTACAGCGTTGTACCCATCTGAGTCATCAAACTTTCTATTATTATGAGCTGGGATGTTAGCATCTAACTCACCGTCACAAAAGGCTTAAAATTCTTGGACATTATAAATCCTAATAGTGGTGGGTTGGCATGACTCTTGTAATTGCCCTGAAGTGGGTTATGGAGGATGATGGGAAGGAAGCTGTCCTCATGACTTCTGATTCTAAGGTGACTTGGGGGCCAATAAGCTATGAGGCCAAAAAGATACATCCAGTTTTCCTTGGTGAAGTTCCTATTGCAATAGCTGGTGGTTCCGGCGATGCGGCAATGGTGAAGTACGGTTATTCAGTCGTGGATTCCGTTGTGAGAGAGTTCATGAAGGGTGAAAAACGGACACCCAGCTATGAAGAGTTTCGGGAGATTGTCAGTGCGGTGGAGAAGACTTTAATTGCAAGGTTTAGAGAGCTAAGAAGCATGGGCATTGACGTGAGCTTCAACATGATCCTGGCAAGCGTTGACTTGGAGGGGAGGGCTTCGATTTACCACTTTGACAGCAGGGGCTTGGCGGAACCTGTTCATGACAACCCAGGATTTGCAATGATTGGCTGCGGCTCAATTACCGGCGGCATGCTTTTGCTTAAGCTTCTTGGCTATGAGCCAAAAACTCCAGCAAATTTGGGTGTTCTCACGTCATTCATAATTGATATGGTTAGCGAGATTGACCCTGCTGTCGGTCCCTTCATTGGTGAGAGCTGGTTGATGAGGGTTGAGGAGGGGGAAGTATTTCTCGGGCCAGTGAAAGAAGATGCCCTGAGAGAGTTTAAGGAGAAGACGAGGAAGAGAAGAGAGCTTATCAAGCTCTTAAACCTCTTGTGCGATGTTGTTGGAGAGGATAAGGTTGAGAAGGCACTGGTAGGGCTCTTTGGAGAGGTGGAGAAAGATGGGGAAAGTGGAGGAGAAGATTAAAGAAGCCATTGGAAGAGGTGTAGGATGGGCATTTTTGGACTTTTTCAGAAAGGAGTATGTGGAGAAGGAAAGATATGACGAGCTCTTTGCCCTGTGGATGCTGACGTATCCTAAGCTTAGACACACAGATGCAGAGTGTATGGGATTTGAATGCTGGGATGAGAAATGTGAAATTAAAGGTAGAGTTATAGTTACCCTCGAGGACGTTGAAAAGCAGCTTCTCGAACAGTTCAGGGAAGCTGCCTCCCGGATAATTGAAGGCATTGAGAAAGAACTCAGAGAAACAAAACCAAAAAACATTCACGAGAAAGTGGAACTAGAGATTAAAGCAAAAGCTATTAGAGAGAAAGCCAAAAGGGACATTGAGGAAATACTTAAGAAAGAATACTTAAGTGGTTATGATAAAATCCTTGATGTGTGCATACTCGACAGCATTAGTCACACAATTGACAAAGTTCTTGGGGGAGGAAAGGCTAGGGAATACTTCAGGAAGAAAGTTGAAGAGAACATTGCACTGCTGACTCCAAAAGGAAAGCTGGCATTTCTTGTGCTTTCCGTTGACCCTGCATTTGTCGAATGTAGAGGTATAGACTTATGGGAGTCATCTCTATCCGATCGGTTTAGGATTATTTGGGACATTATAATCCAAGAAAGTAACAAATTTAGCGAGGCACCAGAGGCTATTAATGAGCTCATCATGGCAGGTTTGCTAGCTGAAGGTTGGTGGTATAGTAGAAAACATTGTGGGAGTCATTATGTAGTTCCCCCATTTTCAGTTGAGTTCTGGGAGAATGCCGTGAACAATCCCGTGATAATAAATGACGTTCCCCGTGAAATCGTGGAAAGGGTTCGCACAATAATTTCTTGGAGGAGGGGGCAAAATGGTGGAGGAGAAAATCAAATATTTTGAGGAGGAGGCTTGGGAGAAGTATTTTGGAGAATTGGCTCAGCTTTATACAAACGTTTCGGCAGTATTAGAGGCTAGGGACTTAATTATCGCAGAGAGCATGGATAGAACCGTTGGAAGCTTGATACGAGAGAATCCAATGTGGAAAGAGATTTTCTTTGGGGGGATGAGCAGAGATGGTGACTTTGAGAAGAATGCACTGGCAAAGTTTTACGGTGACTGCCTTGGGATTAAAATTGACAGTAACTCACTTCAGAAAATTGTATCTAGGATTAGGGAAGGAATCAACTTGGAGTCTGCAAGTGATGATGTAAAGCCTTCAGTTGAAGAACCTCCAGTAGTAAAACTGCTTAGAGAAATAAAGAAGACTCTTAGAGTAGTTTTTAGACAATTAGGAAGGGATATACCAGAAATCAGCGTAAAAGAAATTAGCGACTCACGTTCTGCAGTTTCTCTCATGGAAAATGTCCTAAATTCCGGAAAGAAATTTTTACCACTGTACAATCCGCTGTCGTTCTTCATAATGTCCATTTACTCCGTCCCAAAATTCTACGTGAGAGAAATTTACACAGAGCTTTTTGACGAAGAAGTCCAGAAAGTTCTTGAAAAGTATGACGTAAGGATTGTTGACCTAATATATCCAGACCTGCCAGACGAAAAAATCAGGAAAGACAGAAACGTTGTTGGCCTAGAGAAAGACTGCGTTGGATGGACAATATACAATCTCATTTTGATGCTCTACAGGCTCTTCCAGAATGAAAGCCTTAAAGAGTTCTTCAGCATAGAAGATGAGTTCAACAAATATCTGGAGATATACGCGGATAAGCTGAGAGAGAGCATCATGATAGACCAGTTCTCTGATGTAATTAATGTTATTAGAAGGGGACATTATTACAAGTCGTTCTATGGGCTAAAGCTCAAAGACCCCTTTGGGAGGTATCCATACTACAGTAGTTATGAAAAGGGAACGATAGAAGGAGGGAACGTAAAAATTGAAAGCTACACCCTCAGTTACACCAAGTTCTTGGCTTTCATGACACCGGTGACCTTCCTTGGATTTGGGTATATCAGACCTGTTTCGGAGAAGGAGTTCACTTGGGGCTGTATTCTCGGGTGGGAGTCATGAAAGAGAAGGTAGTGCTGAAGTTTCGCAAAAAGCTCAGCAAAAAGAAGGTCTTGGAGGACAAAAACTGTGAGGTCATAGTAAAGATACCCTCATTTGAAGAGGGTCAAGCTGAAAGTCTTTACGAAACATCCCACAATTCAGCATCCCAAGAAATCCAAGGAAAGACTGGCCTTGGGGGAAATACCTATGGACATGATGCCAAAGAAGTCCTTGAGCTTTCTCTTCCAAGTCTAACCTTTTTTGATGCCGTGGATGTCAAAAACAGCGTGATTTCTGAAATTGAGCTGCCACCCAGAGAAACCCCTCAAATTTTTATCTCCCACATAAAGCCAAAATTCATGATATCTGGAGAGATTACGACAAGACGAGAAATTAAATCCAAAATTGAACTGCCAGACACGGCTCTAATAACAGAGGCAATCTTAAAAATAAAACTAAAGCTGACATTCAAGCCCCCAGAAGAAATCTCTCAAAAGGCTATTAACAGTGGAATAATCCTTCCAGAAAGGCTTGATTTGAAGTACCTAAACGCCATTGACATTCCAAACTTTTTATTCCTGCAACGTTCAACAGTTATGTCAAAGGAAATATCACTAAAAGTTCCGGTTAGGGTGTCTTTATTGGAGCAAAGTGCGTCAGTGGACTCAATTGGAGATTTGGATTTCGAAGACCCTTTTGAGAAGATTTTTGGAAGCACTATAAAGCTCGTTTCAGAGAGGCCTATTGTCATTTTTGCCGAGAGACCAGAAAACGAGAACCTTGAGTACATTGAATTTCTGAAGAGAATCCTTAGGGAGGTTTACAGAATTAGGATAGGTGGGTTGCCTTCACCAGCTCATGTTTCAACAAGGTTTGAAGAGATAAAAGACGAGACAAGAGCTGGCAAATCGATTTATGTTATTGACGTGGATAGAGTTGAACCCAAAGAAAAAGATAGAGTCCTCCAAGACAAGCTAAAGGAGCTATACTCTCAGAACTTTGGATTTCTGGCTTTCTATGGTTCAGGAGGCAATTTGGATAAGATAAGGGATTTATGGGAGTTTAAATTAGTAGTTAGAGAAAAAACATTCAGCAAATTTGAAAAATTACCTGGATTCATTGATATTAAAGTTCCAGAGGACAAAGACTTGCTCTTTAAGCTTGTCAATTTGTTCTGGGGGCAGATGAAGAGGGAGTTGCCCGCAGGGATAGAGCTTGACAGGTATGCAGTAACTTTAGAAAATGAGTTTTACGGTAAAATCGAGAGATATGCAAATTATGTCAAGATAAAGAAAAATGAAAAATGGATAAGAGTTCCAACGGGACTAATCGTGGAGCCAAGCGAAGAAGAAACAATCCTTCACTATGCACTGAAAGGATTCATCATCGAGTTCATTCACAGGGAACTGGATGTTCCCATAGAGAAAATCTCTACAGAAAAAGAGTTTGGAGATATTAAGATTGATGTCTTCGTCAATGATGAGAAGCTTGGGCAGGTTGCAATAGAGATTGAGACACTCTACGGAACGTGCATACCCATTATAAAGCTGAGAAAAACTGCAGAGAGCAGAGCTGAGAGGGGTCTCAGAACATGGATTGTCATTCCAAATCCTCAGCTGATGATTTACCTTAAAGATGTGCTGACCCTAAGAGAGTACCTAAGGAAGAAGTATGGAAACTCAGTTGAGTTCTACACACTTAACATAGAAAACAACAAACTAATCTCAATCAAGGAATTCATTGAAAAGATCAGGGAAGGTACCAATCGTTCCTTAAAATGATTGGGGAGGCAGTGTAAATGGAAAAGGTCTATGCCAAAAAGATTGACTGGACAACAATCTTCCCTGAGCCCTTTGTTATTTTAATTTTAGGTCAGAGGGGCGGAGGAAAGACTGCTCTTGGGCATCTCCTCTTAGAAATCTTCAGCGAACAGGGGAAGAGAAGAAAAGCCTACATCATCGGCTTCCCACACCACAAAAGACACCTCTTGCCCGACTGGATAACTCCGCTTGATGAACTTATATTCCCTGACGACAGCGTTGTCTTGCTCCACGAGGCTCACTTCTACCTCCACGCGAGACGTTCAATGAACGAGGCAAACGTCGAGATTGATAAGCTTGTCACGGTCAGCAGGCACAAGAACGTGGATATCATCGTCGAGACCCAGCAGAGCTTCAGGCTTGACAGGAACATTGTGGCCGAGGTTGACGGGATAATCTTCCGCCTGCCCGAACTTATGCAGGAGAAATTCGAGAGGCCCGAGGTCAGATGGATAACGCAGATGGCCAAGAAGGCTTTTGCACCATATATCAAGGAGCACAAGGTCGTTGACGAAAGCGGAAAAGTAATTGGAGTGTACAGAGAAGTCTCACCAGAGGTCGTCAAGAAGGCATTTATCTTCAGCAAGAACTACATCGGTATGTATCCTCATGACATCCCGCTGCCGAGCTACTGGAGTGAAGAGATTTCAAAGGCCTACGGCGAGCTGAAGAGCCAAGTAATCGAAGAAGCCAAGATGGAAGACCCACTACTGAAGCTTGTGCTTGAGGATGGCAGATACCTGAAGCTACTTGAGAATGCCCTTAAGAGAGACATTGAACGTGAAAAAGAGGGATATCTCGACTCAATAGGTTGGGAGGCTCATGAAATTGGAGCATTAGGACATGAAATGTTGAAGCTCAGGAAACTTGGTGTGGTAAGGGTGGTGTATAAGTCCAATAAGCATACGGGTTATAAACTTGTGGAAAGGGAACGGGTTAGGGAGGTTATAGAGAAAGCAAAAGGCTTTATGACGTGACATCTTTTGTCACCGGTTTTGGTCAGCCTAAGACTCGCTCTGATATTCCTGACATAACACTAAATTCCAGCAATGACAACAGGCTTCCCATCAACCTCAACCACCTTAGCTTTAACCCTATATACCCTTTCTAAGATTTCTGGTTTGAGTTCTCTTGTATTCCCTTTCCATTCAACTTTTCCCTCATTCAGCAAAATAATCTCATCAGAGTACTGAAGTGCCAAATTTAGGTCGTGCATAACAGCAACAACAATCTTTTCTCTTTTGAGCTCTTCTAATAAATCCATTATGAGCAGTGCGTGATTGATATCCAAATGGGATGTGGGTTCATCCAAAAGGATTACATCACTTCCTTGTGCCAATGCCCTTGCAATGAGAACGAGTTGGTATTCGCCTCCACTTAGATTTGTCACAAACTCTTTTCTTCTTTTCCACATTCCAATTCTCTTTAGGGCTTCTTTTATGTTGCCTCTTGTTGCATATGCCCCCATTTCCACAAATTCTTCAATCGTAAATGCAAATTCAGGAACAGAACTTTGGGGAACATAGGTTATAAATTTCGCTCGTTCTTTGGGCTTTAGTTCAAGCAGATTGATGTTATTCAGCCTTACATATCCTTCTGGTCTAAGAATTCCCACCATACATTTGAGCAGAGTTGATTTGCCTGCACCGTTGGGTCCGATAATGGCAAGGAGAGAGTTCTCTTGGGCAGAAAATTCCACATTATGGAGAATTCTCCGTGAGCCGTATGAAAATGAAACGCTAACCTCAAGCATAGAGCTCACCTCTCTTGCGCTTCATGAGGAGGTATATGAAGAAAGGTGCTCCAAACAGAGCTGTTATTATTCCGACTGGAATTTCAGCAGGTTTCAGTATTATCCTCGCCAACAGATCAGCAAATACCATTAACGAACCCCCGAAGAGAGCTGCTGCTGGCAAAAGCTTCTTGTGATTTGGTCCAAACACCAAACGCATGGCATGAGGGCTTATAAGTCCAACAAATCCGATTATCCCGCTTGTTGCGACAGCAAATGCTGTAAGCAGAGAGATAATAAATATCATTGCCTTTCTATAGAAATTCAGATCAAGACCCATTGCTATGCTTTCCTCACCGAAGAGAAGAAGGTTGAGTTCTCTCCACTTGACCATTAAGAATAGGAACCCAATCGTGGATGACACAAGAACAAGCTTAACGTCATTCCACGTTGCCCCATTAAAAGTCCCCATAAGCCAGAAAACCGCTATGTGAATTCTTTCTCTCCCAACGTAAAGGAGATATGATGTTAAAGCATGAGCAAAAAATCCAAAGGCTATTCCAGCCAATAAAAGGGTGTCTACTGGGATATGTCCATCGACTTTTGAGATATTATATACAATAGCAACTGAAATCAAAGCTCCTATAAGGGCAAAAAACTCCATGTGTGTTGGAAGATACAAGGCTGCCAAAGCAGCACCTACAGCTGCCCCTCCGCTTATACCGATTATATAGGGATCGGCTAATGGATTCTTAAATAGTGCTTGTGAAGCTGTTCCAGCGGAGGCAAGACTGAGCCCCACAAGATATGCAAGTAATACCCGAGGCAATCTTATCTGAAGAATTATTGTTTCACTTGTGCCCAGTTTCTCAGGAGCATGCAGTACCAATTTCAAGTTTTTAAGAGTGAATGTACCTAAAACTTTAGAGAAAGGTAAGCTAACTGACCCCAAAGTTATTCCGATGAAGATAAGTGCAACTGAGGAGAATATTAAGGCTATGAATTTTTTCATACTTCCACCTGGATTATTTGTCCATCTTCGTTCTTAAAAACCTAACCCAAACATTACATTATGACTGATTTTCAAGTGTAAAGCCACTTCTAAAACAGCATGTAAAAGAGTTCTGGTGCCCCGGCCGGGATTTGAACCCGGGGCGCGGGCTCGAAAGGCCCGCATGTTTGACCGGGCTACACCACCGGGGCGTCCAATATCTTAACCCTTAAGTCCATTTAAAAAGTTTTCGTTCACAATTCTTTTAAATTTGCACTTCCCTTTGGATTTGATGAAAAATGCTTGGAGTTAAGGTTCGCAAACATGAAGGCGAAAAAGTCAGGAGAAAGCTTATTGAACTTGGTGTTCTGGATAAAAACCACAAAGTTAAGCGAGAAGGAGAGTTTCTAATTTTTCCTGTAAAAGAGAGAGTTAAAGGATTTGAAATTGTTGAGACAGAATTTGAAGTAGTTGAAAAGAGACCCCACAGCTATCGGGAAGTTGTTGATGTTCCTGACCATCTAAAACCTCTCCTTCCCTCTTCCTTCGATATAATCGGTGATATAGCGGTAATTGAACTCCCAGAGGAGCTTATGCAGTATGGAAAGCAAATCGGAGAGGCAATTTTAAAAGTTCACAAGCATATAAAAGCTGTTTTTGCAAAAGGAAGCGCGGTTTCTGGGGAGTTTAGGGTTAGAGAACTTATTCATTTAGCGGGAGAGAAGAGAACAGAAACCCTGCATAAAGAAAATGGAATAAAGCTTAAGCTGGATGTTGCAAAAGTTTATTTCTCTCCTCGCTTAGCTACAGAAAGAATGAGAGTCTTTAAAAAAGTTGAAGAGGGAGAAATAGTCTTTGATATGTTTGCCGGCGTTGGCCCTTATTCAATTTTGCTTGCAAAAAAAGTTAGGCTCGTTTTTGCATGTGACATCAATCCCTGGGCGGTAAAATATTTAGAAGAGAACAAGCGACTGAATAAAACGCCCAATGTGATTCCAATCTTGGGAGATGTCAGAAAAGTTGCTGGTCGGATTAAAGCTGATAGAGTCATTATGAACTTACCAAAGTTCGCACATGAATTTTTAAGAGATGCCATGCTGAGTATAAAGAGTGGCGGAATAATTCATTATTATGGATTTTCCCATGAAGATAACTTGTTCGGAGAACACGAGGAGAAAATCAAAACTGTTGCGAGAGAGCTTGGAAAGAGGGTTGAATTCTTGGAGAGAAGGAAAGTAAGACCTTATGCTCCCTACCAATATAATATCGCCATTGATTTTAGGGTGTTCTAATCTGACCCCCTTCCTTTTGTGAGGGTTCCAACGACCCGCCATTGGCGGGAAGGTTTGCGAGTACATCACCTCGCCCAGAGACCACTCCAAGAGTTTCAACCACTCAAGAGCGGTTTTTGAAAGAACGCTTAACAGCGCCAACCTTCCAACGCTGGAGGTAATGTGAAATCCCTTCGAGGAGTATCTGAGGGTGGCCTCTTCGAGAATTACGTTGCCTCTCCGCATCCCCGTTCTGAGGCTTTCACGAGATAAAAACGTCAAATTGCTGAAGAAGCTTCTTTAATTTTCTCAATCCTTGATTCTATAAAGTTTATTAAGAATGTCTCATCAAACTTAAGCTTTCTCCCGTCCAGGTAAGCCTTATATATCTCGAGAGCTTTTTCATCCTGAATTTTCTCAAGAGCATTTATAATATCGCACTTTCTGAGGCTTTTTGCTCCATTAATTAGGGCTAAAAGTCTTGCAGTTTCTCCGGCTAGTATATGCATCAGCTTTGGATTTCCCTTAGATCTTTTGATCAACTTTAAAATTCGCTCTATTCTCCAGCCCAAAAGATCTTCAAATTTATATTTTGGCAGAATATTAGATATGTCTTTTCCATAAACGACAATATGGTTTTCAAGAAAATCCTTCTGATAGATTGTCAAAAACTTGAAAGGAACACCTTTTCTCAATGGATCGCTTAGATTCTCCAAATATTCCCATGCTAAGTCAACTTCAACAGCGTTGATTTCCTTGGTACAATCCTCCAAGACCTGCCTAAGCTTTGGAATAACTGACTCATCTTTTATTATCACAGCAAAAAAGTCCAAATCGCTTACATTTTCGATGAAATCCCCTCTTACAAATGAACCATAGAGGATTAGGGAATAAAGCCTATTATCCTGGATAATCTGCTTTTTAATGCACTCTAAAAACTTCATAACTATCACGGCTCTTTAAGCTTTGGCTTCGGCTCGGCCAGGCCTATCGTCCCGTTAATTTTCTTAAATGAAACTCCATTAATAACGTTGCTTGGTGAGGGTACAGCTTTTTCCTTTTCATCCTCCACTATCCAGCTTAGTTTATCCCCTATCTCCACATCAAGAGCTTTGATAATTCCAAGAGGCCCTTCAATGATGTATTTTGTAGCTTCTTTGGGCATATAAACACGCCATGGTTTAGCTTTTTTGAAATCTACAACCTCTCTCGCTGAGTTTAGAAATATTACATCAATGCTTTGAAGCATGAAGAACATATGTACTGAAGCGTTTGTCCTTGTTTCGGTGGGCAAAATAAACACGAGGACATAATTGACATTGGGAGTAAGCATTAATCCCTTAAATCTCTTGAAAAAGGTATCTGCCACCTTAACCCGTCCATGCCAAACTTTGTTCTTAGTTTCGTTGATTAGCATGTTCATAATTATAAAGTCATGGTTGATAAAGTTTCCGTGAGAATAAAATTAAAGACAAAACTTAAGAAAAACAAAAATTAAAGCTCTCCCTTCAGAGCTTTCTCTCCAAGTTCAAATCCTTTGTAAAGTGCTTTCAAGTTTATCTGCTCTGTCCCTTTTGGAACAGCATCCAAGACAGCCTTTTCTATCGCTTCTCTGCTCACAATTTTGGTTAATGCAACAAAGAGCCCCAATGTTAATATGTTCATTGTTAAACTAAGCCCTGTTGTTTCTTCTGCAATCTCCGTGAGTGGGAGTGCGTAAACCTTAAGCTTGAGCTTTTTCTCCACTTCTTCATTTCTGTGTGGAATTAAATCCTTTTCGAGTATCAACACGGCATTTTCCTTCAATTGACCAATATATTTTTGATACGCTTCTTGGGAGAGGAATATAGCATAATCTGGCCGGAGAGTTTTTGGATAATCTATTGGTTCATCGCTTATAACAACCTCAGCTCTGCTTGCTCCCCCTCTTGACTCGGGACCATATGATTGAGTCTGCACAGCATAGAGGCCTTCATACACTGTCGCAGCCCTTCCAAGTATTACACTTGCTAAGATGACACCTTGACCACCAAAACCGCTGATGAGGACTTCCTTTCTCATCCTTCCCACCCCATTATTTTCTTTGCCCTCTTCTTGTACTCTTCATATTCCTCATCTAAGCTTGGTCTGTCTCTGTCAACGAACTCACCGATGATAATCTTGCCTTCAAGCTCTTCTGGACTCATCTTCTTAGCTTTGCTAATTGGAACTGTAATCTTGTTATACCACTTTATTAGTTCAGGAGCAGTTTTCATTCTGTTTCTTCTTCCAAAGCTGATTGGACAGGGTGAAAGGAACTCAACTAAGCTGAAACCTTTCTTTTGTAAAGCCTTCTTTATGCTGTTTATTCCCTGAAGATAATTGAAGACAGTCCATCTTGCAACATAGTTTGCCCCAGCGGCAACAGCCAGTTCAGCAATGTCAAAGGGGTTCTCAAACTGTCCATAGGGGGCAGTTGTTCCTCGTAGCCCTTTGAGAGTTGTTGGAGCAACCTGACCACCTGTCATTCCATAAGTGAAGTTGTTAATAAGTATCACAGTGACATCCAAATTTCTCCTGATTGCATGAATGAAGTGGTTTCCACCAATTGCTGCCGTATCCCCGTCTCCCATAAATGCTATAACCTTCAAATCTGGTCTTGCCATCTTTATTCCAGTAGCAAAAGCTAAAGCTCTTCCATGAGTTGTGTGAAGACCATCGAAGTCCACAAATCCTGGAACTCTCGATGAACATCCAATTCCACTCACCCAAACTACCTCATCTTTGCTCCAACCGAGCTCATCGATTGCTCTAAGTGTGTATTGTAAAACTGAACCAATACCACAGCCAGGACAGAAAATCGTTGGGAGCATGTCCTTTCTTAGATATTTGTCTCTAATTTCATAACTGAGCTTCAGATACATTTCTCACACCTCTTAACAGCTTTAACAATCTCTTGAGGTGTATGAACTTCCCCACCAATTTTTGGAATAAGTTCAACTCTCGCTTTTCCATTGGCCCCTTCTTTAACAAGATGATACACCTGCCCGAGATTCATCTCTGGAACATAGATTGCGTGAACTTGTTCCGCTATTTTCTCAATCATCTCAAAATCGAATGGCCATACAACGTTGAGCTTAAGCAATCCTGCCTTGATTCCTTCACTACGAAGCATTTTCACAGCCCTTATTGCAGAACGAGCAACGATTCCATAGCTTATTATTGCCACTTCAGCATCATCGAGCTCAAAAGTCTCATAGTCGATAATATCTTTTTTGTTCTTTTCGATCTTGTTTACAATTCTTTCAATAAGTTTTTGATGAATTTCGGCATCTACTGTTTTCGGTCTTCCTTTCTCATCGTGGGTAAGTCCAGTGACGTAGGTTCTGTACCCTTTTCCAAAGATTGGCATTGGAGGTATCAAATCGCCGTGAATATCGCCAAATGGATACTTTGCTTCCTCCTCATTTGCAGGCAATTTGCGGTAAACGAGTTCTATATCCTCCGGGTTTGGAATATTTACGCGCTCACGCATGTGTCCAACTTCAGCATCACTGAGCAGAACAACGGGTGTTCTGTATTTTTCAGCTAAGTTGAATGCTCTAATGGTCATATCAAAAGCCTCTTGAACTGTTGCCGGAGTTAACACTATTAAGCTGTGATCTCCATGGGTTCCCCAAATTGCTTGCATGACATCCCCTTGGGCAGGTAGGGTTGGTTGACCTGTTGAAGGGCCACCTCTCTGAACATTGACAACAACTATCGGAGTTTCAGTCATGATTGCATAACCAAGATTTTCCATCATTAGGCTAAATCCGGGACCACTTGTGGCAGTCATGGCTTTAACTCCAACCCAAGAGGCTCCTATGATAGCGGCAATGCTGGCTAATTCATCTTCCATTTGGACAGATACACCATCAACAAGGGGCATGTAAAGAGCCATGGCTTCAAAAATCTCGCTTGCCGGTGTAATAGGATATCCTGCATAAAATCTACACCCAGCTAAAATTGCAGCCCTTGCTATAGCCTCATCACCTTGTATAAAATCACTTTTGCCAACGGGAAATGGATATCTCATTTCAATCCCTCCTCATAACCCGCCCTAAAGGCTTTCAAATTAATATCTTCAGTTCCTTTCGGAACTCTCCTCCTTATAGCTTCCTCAACACTTTCTTTCTTAACAATCCCAGTTTTGGCAACCAAATAACCAAGAGCAACCATATTCACGGTTAATGCAAGACCAGTTGTTTCTTCAGCGATTCTGGTAAAAGGAGCACCTATAAACTCTCTATCTGGCTTAACTAAATCTGTATCAACTATCAAGAGCCCATCTTCTTTAAGTGAGTCTTTTGTGGTGTTATATCCGAGTTGGGCTAAAGCCACAAGAACGTCAGCCTTAGTGACAATCAGGTCATAAATGGGCTCCTTCGAAATGATAACATCGGCTATTGAGTGTCCACCTCTTGAAGCTGAGCTGTAATCTTGAGTCTGAACAACGTTTAGCCCTTCAATTGCGGCGGCTTCACCCAAGATTACACCAGCTAAAACAACACCCTGTCCACCTATACCAGCAAATCTAACCTGCATCTTCATCACCTGCAACTTCTTCAATCAGCTTGTTAAGCTCTTCCGTAAACTCTGGTCTTTGTCTATTGACGAATTCTCCGATTACAAATTTGCCTTCTAATTCTTCTCTGCTCATGTTCTTTGCCTTGCTTATTGGTATAGAGTTCTTGAGGAACCATCTGAGCATTTCAGCTGGCTCCTTCATCTTATTCCTCCTCCCAAACTGAACTGGACACTGTGAGATGACCTCAACAAGTGAGAAGCCCTTCACTTGGAGAGCTCTCTTTATGCTCTCAATGAGCTGGTAAACGTGAGCAGTTGTCCACCTTGCAACATAACTCGCTCCAGCTTCAGCTACAACTTCAGCTATGTTCAAGGGATGCTCTATGTTTCTGTAGGGCGTTGTTGTCGTTTTGGCACCAAAAGGTGTTGTTGGTGCAACTTGACCACCAGTCATTCCGTAAATGAAGTTGTTCACCAAGATGACTGTTATGTCGATATTTCTTCTCGCCGCGTGGATGAGATGATTCCCGCCGATTCCAGCTAAATCGCCATCCCCACTAATCACGACGACCTTTTTATCTGGCAAGCCAACCTTAACACCTGTTGCAAAGGCTATTGCCCTTCCGTGAGTTGTGTGAAGGGTGTCAGCCAAGAAGTACGGTGAGGCAATCCAAGCTGAACAGCCAATTCCGCTCACAACAACCAAGTCCCTTGGGTCAATCTTGAGCTGGTCAATTGCATTTGCAAAGGCATTGAGAACAGTTCCACCACCACAGCCGGGGCATAAAGCTGTCGGCAGGGCTTCTTTTCTCAGATATTTTGCCATCTTATATTTGGTGTAAATCTCCTTAGCCATCTCACACACCCCTTATCTCGCGGAGAATTTCTTCAACCGTTAAAGGAACACCACCAATCTTGTTAACACCTTTTAGAATTACATCATCGTTCACATAGCGTTGCACTTCAAGGATTAGCTGCCCGAGGTTCATCTCTGGGACGAGAATAGCTCTAACTTTCCTTGCAAGCTCCTTAACCTTTTTACCTGGGAAAGGATGTACGGTCTTTGGAATGAAAAGCCCAGCTTTTATGCCCTCTTCCCTTGCCTTGAGAACAGCACCAAGGGATGGTCTTGCTGAGACCCCCCAACTTATAACGAGGATTTCCATGTCATCGGTGAAGTACTCTTCCCAATTCTCTATCTCCCTCTCATGCTTCTCAATCTTCTTGTGCAGGCGGTTTACAAGTTTTATATGCACCTCTGGAGTGTAAACATCTCTTAAACCCGTCTCCTTGTGGGTTGAACCTGTTACGTGGGTGAAATAACCGTGACCAAAGAGAGGCATCGGCGGAACAAGGGAGCCATCAACATCTCCAAATGGATATTTTGCCTCTTCCTCATTTTTGGGGAGCTTTCTGTAAACTATCTCAACTTCTTCTGGGTCGGGGATTCTGATTTGCTCTCTTGTATGCCCAATTATTCCATCCGCAAGAAGGACAACAGGAATTCTAAGCTTTTCAGAGATGTTAAATGCCCTTATTGTTTCCCAGAATGAGTCTTCAACGCTTATTGGTGAAATAGCAACAATTGGGTGATCCCCATGGGTTCCCCACCTTGCTTGGAAAAAGTCTCCTTGGGCACCTTTTGTTGCTTGTCCAGTTGATGGCCCACTCCTTTGCACATCAACAACAACTATTGGGGTCTCAGTCATAACAGCATAACCCAGATTTTCCTGCATCAGGCTGAATCCAGGACCGCTTGTAGCAGTCATTGACTTTAAACCTGTCCAAGAAGCACCAATAATAGCGGCAATACTCCCAATCTCGTCCTCCATTTGGATATAATAGCCCCTAACCTTTGGTAATTCTCTTGCCATAGTCTCGGCAATTTCACTTGCTGGTGTTATTGGATAGCCAGCATAGAATCTACAACCTGCAAAGATTGCTCCATAGGCTATTGCCTCGTCTCCTTGCATGAAATAGTTTCCCTTAGGGTAGAGCTTTTTTAAAAGGGCAATCTGCTTTGGTTCATCGCCTCGAACAATCATAACTACCACCTAACGGCTATGGCGAAATCTGGACACAAGAGTTCGCAGAGCTTACATCTGACACATTTATCAGCATGAACTGGAACTGGATAGTGCACACCCTTTTCGCTCAGTTCTTTGCTCCATTCAAAGACTTTTCTTGGGCATAGCTCGACACAGATTCCGCAGCCCTTGCAGAGAAAAGTGTCAACGTCAATTTCTACGTTTTTGGTCTTCCCAATCACAAGGTAGTTTTCCTTTTTAATTTCGACATCTGCCATAATCATCACCTACAAATCGCTCAAAATTTTTACGTATGTAAAACATTTAAAGCTTTCGAAAACCAAAAGTGTGATATCGTTAAAACTGAACAGTATTCATCTTTGTGCATTGAAATGAGAATTTTGAGAGTTCATTTGACGGTTTTGACAATCCAAATGAATACTCTTTTAAGATGTTTTGCCATGAATCATGTTTACAAATGTAAATATAATGAGAGCTTAGTAGGTAAGCAATTGCCAGTCCAAGATTCCTTCTTGAACTATATGGCTCCATTCAGCTCTGCATTCATGCTCAAGATTCTCGAGATATTTAAGTTCTTGAGTTGTCGAAAACCTTCTTATTGCATCAGCAATCATCTTATCACACCTTCCGCAATTATGGGGGCCTCTCTTTGAACCAGCACCTACCGGATCACTGAGAATTCTTTTCTCTGGAAATGCTCTTTTCGCCCATTTTAAAATCTCAACAACACTCCATAACCATGGAGGTCTGTACTCACGTTTTTCCCAAAGTCTCTCATAAACTGTGCCTTTTTGGATGTTAGTTATATTTATAGAAAATGTATCCGTATAAGGGGCGGCTTTTTTTATGCTCTCTTTTATATCTTCAATTCCATCTCTCTCACTTAAGAAAATGGGCTTTAGGAGAAGGTATGTCTTAACTTTTGCACCTGCACGTTTTATCTCTTCACTGGCACTAACAAATTGTTCAAAAGTATTGCCCTTGTTTATACTCACATCGATTATGTCATCGTTTGCGGTCTCAAGCCCAATTGCAACTTCAAAATGTTTGTTTTGCACAATATCGGCAAGTTCTTTAATGGCATCGTATCTTACAAGCTCAGATCTTGATTCTATCACAATTTCTTTGATATTATCATACCCAGCTAAAAGTTTGAAAATCTTCTTTCTCGTCTCTGGTTTAAGCTCACCATCATCAAGGAATGAGCCAGAAGTAAAGATTCTCACGGCAACTCTCTCCTTATCTTCAATTTTTTTGAGAGCCTTTTTCACGTATTCAACTATTTTCTCTTGGCTCCATGGGGTTTTAGGAGCAGATGCAGGATAGGAGCACATGTAGCAAGCTTGTCCTATTCTATAACGATAGCAACCGATAGTTGGTAAAATTATAAATAATGCTGTTCCCTTTTTTCCAGCAACATTGTCTTCGCTTGTCCAATAAGTCATTTTCTCACCTACCAAGGCATCGAAGTTTGGGTTTTTAAAGTTGCTGTGATCATTTTCAACTTAAAAAAGAGAAAAGATTATATCTAATAAGTTAGTAATTCATCATTGGTGGTTAATCATGACGCTAAGCCAGGCTAAAACGTATGGAGGAATAGGTGCAATTTTGGCATTGATTGGTGGCGCAATCTCAAAGTTCGGAGGTGCATTGAGCATAGTTGGCATTGTGCTCATTCTTCTGGCAGTTAAGGAGATTGCAGATGAAGCTGGGGATGAAGCAATATTCAAGAACTATTTGATTTCGTTTGTTCTTCAAATTGGTGCATTCCTTGCCTTAATAATAGCCATTATGACGGTTCTTGGGACATCGGTAATAGCAATGGGTGGTCCAAGAGCATTTGAGCATGAAATGCAGAATTTTGAGGCAATGATGGCAATCATAGGCAGTATTCTTGTGGGCTTTATAATCTTCTGGATTCTGTTCTTGCTTGGTTCTTACTACCTCAAGAAAAGCTATGAGCTGATAGCTGAGTACACAGATGTAGATCTCTTTAAAACGACAGGATTACTCTATTTCATAGGTGCTCTGACTGCAATAATCTTAGTTGGATTTCTGATAATTTTTGTGGCGAGAATTTTGGAAATTGTGGCTTACTTCTCTCTTCCAGAAGAGCTACCATCCAAGCAGAGTTTAGTGGCGACCTGAGTTGTTCTTCTCTTTTACCACAAATTTATAAAGCAAATTTAATGAAGTTAATTCATGCCGAGGATACTCATAACGAATGATGATGGAATTTATTCAAGGGGGATAAGAGCTGCAGTTGAAGCCCTTGAGGAGCTTGGAGATATTTATGTTGTTGCACCAATGTTTCAGAGAAGTGCGAGTGGAAGGGCAATGACTTTGCATAGACCTTTGAGAGCAAAACGTGTGAGGATAAGTGGCGTGAAGGCAGCTTATGCTCTTGATGGGATGCCCGTTGATTGTATAATTTTTGCATTGGCTCGATTTGAAAACTTTGATTTGGCAATTAGCGGAATCAATCTGGGAGAGAACATGAGCACCGAGATTACAATCTCTGGAACTGCAAGTGCTGCAATTGAAGCCGCAACTCATGAGATTCCCAGCATAGCAATAAGCTTGGAAGTTGATAGAGAAAAGCATAAATTTGGTGCAGGAGAAGAGATAGACTTCACGATAGCAAAATTCTTTCTGAGAAAAATTGCAGAAGCTGTCCTCAAGCGAGGACTCCCAGAAGGTGTGGACATGCTCAACGTCAACGTTCCTTACGATGCACATGAAAACACTCCAATAGAAATCACACGCTTGGCAAGAAGGATGTATCGCCCTTCGATTGAAGAGAGGATAGATCCAAAAGGAACACCGTATTACTGGATTGTTGGAACACAGTGCCCAAAAGAAGTGCTTGAACCTGGAACAGATATGTATGCCGTAAAAGTTGAGAGAAAAGTCAGTGTAACTCCAATAAATATAGACATGACTGCCAGGATGAATTTGAATCAGCTAAGGAAACACTTAGAAATTTAGCAGTTTTCACAACGTTGCATTCCCTAAAAACATAATCAAAATGTTCGGTACCACAATTGGAGTATCAACTGATAGTTTTGAAATCCATGACCAATAGTCAAATGTATGCATGCAAAAATTTTTAAAGTCTCTCATCCATGTTTTTGTGGAAAATTTTTGCAAGGCTTATGCTTATAAATGCATAAGTTTTAATCACTGGAGGTGATGCTCATGGCAAGACCCAGAAGAGATAATAGAAAAGTTGAAGGGGATGAAGTTATTAGGGTTCCCCTTCCAGAAGGAGACCAGCTCTTTGGGGTTGTTGAACAGGCCTTAGGAGCTGGATGGATGGATGTTAGATGTGAAGACGGAAAGATTAGGAGATGCAGAATTCCTGGAAGACTCAAGAGAAGAATGTGGATCAAGGTCGGAGACTTAGTAATAGTTCAGCCTTGGCCTGTCCAAACAGACAAGAGAGGTGACATTGTGTATAGATACACGAGAACCCAAGTTGATTGGCTTATAAGAAAAGGAAAGATAAGCCAAGAGTTTTTAACCGGTGGATTAACGCTGTGATGTTCTATGGAGAGGCTTGATAGGGAGATTGCAGAGATACTTGGATTAGACGAGCGTAGGGAAAAAGACAGCGAACTGTTCAAAGTTTTCAGTGAAGTATTTGATAAAACAACAGTTGAAACTTTAAGCTACTTTCACAGGAAGGGCAAAATAGAGCAGCTTTTAGGAGTGATTTCAACAGGTAAGGAAGCAAATGTCTTTATGGGAATTGACAGCAAAGGCAATAAAATAGCAGTTAAAATCTACCGCACCTACACAACAGAATTCAGAAGAATTTGGGAGTATTTAGCAGCTGATCCAAGGGTTGGCTATCTCCCCAAAGACATAAGAAAGCTCGTCTTTGTCTGGACGAGGAGGGAATTCAAAAATCTGCAGAGGGCAATGAAATATGCGGTTAGAGCACCAGAGCCAATTGCTTTCCGCAACAACGTCTTAATAATGGAATTCATTGGAGATGAAACTCCTGCACCGCGCTTAAAAGATGTGGAAAAAGTCTTAGAAAGGAGGGACTTCGAAGAGCTTTATGAGTTCTCGATGAGTGCAATAGAGAGGCTTTGGAAGAGAGGAGATATGGTTCACGGTGATTTAAGCGAGTACAACATCTTGCTCTGGGAAAGACCCGTAATAATTGACTGGTCTCAAGCGACTGTGAAGAGGAATAGGATGAGCTTAACTCTGCTGTACCGCGATTTAAGGAATATCCTCAATTACTTCGGTAGAAAAGGGGTTGCCGTTGATGATCTTGAGGAGAAACTTAGAGAGCTGACGGGTGATTGACATGGGAGAGGAGTTTGATAAGCTGCTCAAAAAGTATGAGTATGTTGATAAAGAAGGGGAGAGGAGAGGTGAGTTTGAGGAGAGCATAGATTATGAAGCCTTCGGCGAGCAGGAAGAATTCGTGAGAATTCCTAAAGAGAGAATTGGAGTTCTCATCGGAAAGAAAGGGTCAACCAAAAGAAAGATTGAGGAAATTACAAAGACCAAAATTGAAGTGGATAGCGAAACTGGTGAAGTCTTCATAAGCTCAACTGAAAAAACAGACGACCCATTGGCAGTATGGAAAGCAAGAGATGTTGTAATGGCTATTGGTAGAGGATTCTCACCCGAGAGAGCTTTCCGCTTGTTCAACGAAGGTGAAGTTCTTGAGATAATTAACTTAAGCGACATCATCATTGGAAACGAAAAGAATGCCTTGCCGAGAATTAGGGGTAGAATAATCGGTAGGAAAGGTAGGACAAGGGAGATCATTGAGGAAATGAGCGGTGCTGATATTAGTGTTTACGGTAAAACAGTCGCTATCATCGGGAACCCTATTCAAGTTGAGATTGCCAAAACTGCTATAGAAAAGTTGGCGAAGGGTTCCCCTCACGGAACGGTGTATAAGTATCTGGAAAGGAGAAAGAAAGATTTAGAGCTTGAAGGAGGCGTTTATTATGGCAAAGGCTAAAGAACTCTTTAAAGAATTTAAAATCCAGAGCGTCAGCGAATTCTTTAGAAGAAACGCCGCAATGTTAGGATACACTGGGAAAATTCGTTCCCTTACGACAGTAGTTCACGAGGCAGTTACAAATTCCTTGGATGCATGTGAGGAAGCAGGAATTCTGCCTTATGTGAGGGTTGAAATAGAGGAGCTTGGAAAGGAGCATTACAAAATAATCGTTGAGGACAACGGTCCAGGAATTCCAGAGAAGTTCATAACCCATGTTTTTGGAAAGATGCTTGCCGGTACAAAGGCCCACAGAAACATACAGAGCAGAGGTCAGCAGGGTATCGGTATCAGCGGTGCAGTCATGTTTGCCCAAATTACAAGCGGAAAGGCAACACGCGTAATAACTTCAACAGGTGGAGATGAGATAATCGAGGCATGGGTTAAGATTGATGTTGGGAAGAATGAGGGTAAAATCGTCAAAAAGCTTAAGCATCCAAATCCGACAGGCTGGAAAGGAACGAGAATAGAGCTGGAGGTCAAGAACGTTAAGTATGTTCACTCAAAGCAGGGTGTTTTCTGGTATCTCAAACTCACAGCTATCGCAAATCCTCACGCCCATATTGAACTGATTGAACCAGATGGGAAGCTTATTGTCTTCCCACGCTCAAGTGAAGAAATCCCAAAACCTCCTGTAGAGATGAAGCCACATCCAAGGGGAGTTATGACGGATGATGTTTACAGAATGGCAAAAAGAACAAGAAAAAACACTGTAAAAAGATTTTTGATTTCTGAGTTTTCAAGAATTAGCGACAAGAAGATAGATGAGCTCATCAAATACATAGCTGCAATCAGGCTCATTAACAGAGAAGAAGACAAGAGAATAAAGGATGAACTCTTTGAGAGATTAGCTAAGGGCGAAGTGGATTTAATTCTGAGGAGTTATGGGAGGAGGGCAAAGAAAGTCATCAGAGAGGTTCAAAAGCTCATGGACAAACCCCCAGAGAAGCTCACTTGGCACGAGGCTGAAGAAATAGTGGAAGCATTTAAGTACATTAAGTTCTTAGCGCCTCCAACCCATGGGTTAAGACCAATTGGAGAGGAGAACATCGTTAAAGGCCTTACAGGAATCCTCAAGCCAGAGTTTGTAACTGCAGTTACAAGGCCGCCTAAAGTTTACCGCGGTGGTATTCCATTCCAAGTTGAAATTGGTTTGGCTTATGGTGGTGAGCTTGAAAGCTCATTTAATCTGCTCAGATACGCCAACAGAGTTCCCCTCTTATTCGATGCAGGCGCATGTGTAACAACAACAGCAGCAAGGAGCATAGACTGGAAGCGCTATAAAGTTGATGATTTGGATAGAGCACCTCTAACACTTCTAATCAACGTCATCAGCGTTCATGTTCCCTACACATCAACAGGGAAGCAGAGCATAGCCAATGAAGATGAAATTTATGAGGAGATAAGGTTGGCAATAATGGAAGCTGCAAGAAGATTGAAGACCTATCTGGGCGGTAAGCATAGGAGATTATATCAAGTCAAAAGGAAGAAAACACTTCAAAAATATGTTCCCGAAATAGTGAGAGCTTTGAGTATCTTAACAGGTGAGCCTGAAGAGGATATTGAGAAATACTTCATGGGCTTAATCGAAAAGAAGTTTGAAACTGTTGAGGCACCAATGGAGGTTGAAGCAGATGCTGAAGCGTGAAAAGCCAAAGGAACGCTTTGCATATGATCCACAGAAAGTTCTCCATAAATTGGAAGAGCTTGGAAGAGAAATCCTTGAAGAGGTCAGACAGGGAAAGAACCCTTACCTTGATATTCCAACAAGAGGACTTAACAACGTTTACTTTGATGAAGTCAAGAGGGTCATCAGGATGGGAGATAAGCTCTCAAGAAGATACTTCCTCAATGTCGCCCACGCGAGAAAGTTCATGCAGACCCTACTCATAGCAGCTTACGTGAAGAGATTGGTGAGCGAAGGAAAGCACGCGAGCTTGAGAGAAGCCTACTATGCCAACAAGCACACAATCCCTGGGACTAAGGAAAACACGTTTGAAGACCAAAGTGAGAGCGACCCAGTTATCGAAGACTTAGAGAGAATGCTTGGTGTTTTAAGAGAAGAAATGCACCTAACAGCAGATAGAAGAGGTTACGTTTACGGAGATATAACAATCAGAGATGGCGAAGACGAGTTTAACACTTCAAAGCTCGGTACGGGTGGATGGGCTGTTCCAGGAACAGTTGAGCATATTCAGTTCGTGGACATAAACGTTGATTATGCTTTAGTTGTAGAGACAGCAGCTATGGCCGACCGTCTGATTGAAGAAAAGTTCCCGAAGAAGGAGAGAGCTTTGATCATTGCAACTCAAGGACAGGCTTCAAGAGGTGTGAGAAGACTGATTCATCGTCTGCACTATGAAGAAGGATTACCAATCATAGTATTCACAGATGGTGATCCATACGGTTGGTACATCTATTCGACAATAAAGCAAGGTTCAATTAATCTCGCTTACCTCAGCGAAAAGCTTGCAACGCCTGAAGCAAAGTTCGTTGGAATGACCATGGATGACATCAAGAAATATGGCTTAGAGAACGTTACAGAAAAGCTCAAGGGAATTCCGCCGAATAAGAAGGGTGGCCCAACAGGAGATTATAAGAGGATCATCGAAGAAATGAACTATCCGTGGTTCCAAACCAAAGAGTGGCAGAGACAGTTGAAGCTTGCCTTACAGTGGGGCGTCAGAATTGAACAGCAGGCTTTGGCCAACAAAAGCTTAGAGTTCGTTGCTAAGAAGTATCTGCCCGAAAAAATTGCAAATGAGGAGTTGCTGCCATGACGACCACTCAAGAGTTGGTCGCTCAGGTAAACAAGATTTTGGATGATATCGGAATTGACATGGCAGGGTTATTTGAGAATCTCGATATCCCTACTCTTGTTTTCTACCTCAACAGAAACCTTGAGATCCTAAAGGAGTTTGAAGAAGAACTCTCAAGAAGGGTTGGAGAAACCGTGCCCTCAGTTAGGGGGATAGATAAGAAGGAAAAAGATCCCCACATAAGATGGCTGTATAAGAAGAAGCACAACAGAATCCTGGCTCTTGAGAGACTGAGAAGTGCAATAGTAGCGCACAAAATGGCATTGGCTTTGATTTCAGCAAACTATTCGTTTTACCTTGGAAATAGAGAGATTGATCCAAAAACAATTAAGAAACACGAAGAGATCAAAAAGATAAAAGCTGTTAGAAGACCCATAACCCTCGGAAGAATTGATATACTACCTCATTTTGCGTATTCTGGAGATGTTTTGAGACTACTTGGACAGGAGAGCATAGAAGTTAGAGAAGCATTTAAACTCATAAAATCGAAATTAAGGGAGAAAGGGGTTGTAAGGAAGAAGAGCTTTAGGATTGAGGTAGAGTACTGGGATAAAGGCAGATTAAGAAAGACAAGGCTTGATATTCCTACGGATGCAGATATAGAAAGTGAGCTTAGAAAGAGGTTTGGAAAACGCTTCCGCTGGAGAGTTTTGAGTTATGTGAAAACAAAAGGGGTTCTTATCAATAATCACTATACTGTTGATAATCTGGCTCTTGCCTATGCTTCACTTGATCCGGAAAAAGGGCCAGAGCTTTTGGGTCTGGATCTTTTCAGATACTACTTTTTAACTTCAGAAAAAGAAAGGGAGACACTTGGGCTGTATCCAGATATAAAGCTCTACATTGACTGTCATTATTCAATCTTTGACTTACCGTTTATAAAGGAAAAGGGTTTCCGAACAGGGTTTGGAAGCATGATGATAATCCAAAAGTGTGAAATTGAGAAGATGCTGGGTGGAAGAAGAAGCGAAATTTCGAACATACCAAACTATCTCCTCGGTGGGGCTATTCTGTATGGTGTGAGTCCCTTTGATGAGAAGAAAGTGGCAGAACTTCTTGGACTGGAGCTGGGCAAACTTGTAGAAGCTATTAGAAAGCTTGTCCTTTCCGGTCTCCATACATCCCTCTTTACGAACTTAGAAAAATTTGAGAAGTTTATGCCGAAAAGTGATAAAGCAAAGAGATTTTTGGAGCTGCTTCAGAGGTGAGGGGAGTGAAAGTTGAGATAACCGCGAGAAATAATGAAGAACTATTAAGAAAGATAGATGAAATACTCAATGAAAATGTGAGGGAAGTTTACATAAACCTCAGACCCACAAAGGAGATACTTGTCAGGATTCTGGAAAATGCTCCAAATGTGAAGCTCATCGGCTGTCCCCCCAGTCTCTATCCCAAAGTCTCAAAGAGAGTAATTAGAGCTCTTAAACAGATGGGAATCGAAGTGGTGCCGATCCAAAGATCAAGGGGGAGACCCAAAAAATATGACGAGAGAATCGTGGTTAAAATTAGAGAGCTTGTTAAGACAGGGAAAACTCCCAAAGAGATAAGCAGGGAACTTGGAATCCCACTGAGAACTGTATACTACATGCTTAACGGTAGGTAGAGCTGGTGTAGTAAATGTCCGCTCATTGGGGAGATGGCGATAAAAAGGCCAACATAGCAGGTTATTTCTTGATATTCTTTTTAATCCTTACACTATTTTCTCTGCTCCACAGGTACTCCATAAGATCAAGGCCATCTTCCTTTAATATTGAGTGGATATATCTCATATGGGGATTTTTCTTTTTTATAGCAATGGGGATAGCCTTGAAGTTTCTTTTTGAGGGGAGACTCCACGGAGAGAGACTTCCAAGAAAAAAGAGCAAATGGAGAAACGTCGTTGAATTTATTACAATATTTGCTCTCATTGTGGCAGTGTATCTAATAATTACAGCAAAGCCGCGCTATTTACCTAAAGGAGAAGCACCCATCATAAGATATCCCAAGTGGTTAACGGGATTTGGGTTTAACGAAAGTGTTATTGTATACTACAAACAGCTCCCCCTCTATCTGTATGTCATCCCCCTTATAATAGCTGCCCTCATTGTTTTAACCGCTATTAAGAAACGAAAGAGACATTTACTCAATGCAGAAGAGATCCAAAAATTTGATCCTCAGATGAGGTTTGATACGATTGAAGGGAGTCCGGAGGAGAGGGTTATAAGGATGTACAAGAACGTTGTTGCTGGGCTAATTTTGAAGGGTTATCCTTATCAAAGGAGCTGGACTCACTGGGAGCACGAAGAGAAACTTAAGGACATCTTTGAGGATTTGGATGACCTTCATGTACTCACAAGAATATTTGAGAAAGCCAAGTATGCAGGAAAGCTTAATCAGGAAGATGTAGCCCTTGCAAAAGAAAGCTATGAAAAGCTGATGAAATTTCTAAGATAAGAGTTAAAAAGAGATTATACTACCAGTTTGACGGTGAGAAAGATGATTTTTGAAACTCAAGAGGAAGTCCCAAAGATTAGGGAGAGATTGCATAGAGTGGGCATAACTAATCTCAGAACAATTGCAAAGATAAATTGGAAAGGGAAGCTCTACACATTCATCCCCACCTTCGAAATAACTATTGATGTTCCCGAAGAGAAGAAAGGAATCCATATGAGCCGTTTGATTGAGAGTATAACAGAAACCATGAGTGAAGCAGTTGAAGAGGAGGTCAGCAAGGTTCACTCATCTCTTGAAGAGCTTGAACTTGCAATAATCAAGCGATTGGAGAAGAAACATCCACATAAGAAAGCTGAGGTATGGATAAAGACACACTTAATTCTTGAAAAAGAAACCCCTGCAAGTAAAAGGACAAGTTTGGAAGCGTATGACGTTGAGGTGGGGGTAATAAAAGATGAAACAACAAAAAAGCTTGAAAAAGTGCTGAGAGTAACGGTTATAGGAAACACTGCTTGCCCCCATGCAATGGCAAACAATCAAGGAAAAACACACATTCAGAGAGCAATAGCAACCCTCGAAATAAGGACGAACTTTGATGAAGAAATACCCCTTGAGGACATGATTGAAGTTGTTGAAAGTTCTTTTAGTTCGCCAACATATACACTGCTCAAAACAGTTGACGAGAATGCTGTTGTTCAGAGGATGTATGAAAATCCCAAATTCGTAGAAGATGTTGCCAGGGAAATAATATTTAAAGCAAAACAAAGGTTTAGGGGCAGAATACATGTCAAAGTTGTCAGTCTGGAAAGCATTCACAAGCATGATGTAATAGCCGAGACATGGTACATACCATAAATAGGTGATACAGCTATGAGAGTTATCTATGAAAAGGAAATCAGCACGGAAAATATCATCGTTTCTCCAAGACCTGTCTGGAAATGCAAAACCTGTCCGACCTATGGTAAGAGTCCTTCATGTCCTCCTTATGCTCCTTCATGGGAAGAAGCAAAAGAGTGGATTAGACACTTTAAGAAAGCTCTTCTGATTAAGTTTGAGATTAACTACAAAAATTTCGAGGAAGAAAAAAGGAAAGTCCTATTATATTTGCTCAAAAAAGAAGAAAAGCTGTTTAAAGCCGGTAATCCATATGCATTTGCACTCTTTCCAGGCAACTGCAATCTCTGCAAAGTGTGTGAATTTGAGAGAAGCAAACGATGTAAAATGCCGACAAAAGTCAGACCTTCCCTTGATGCTATAGGAATAGAGCTATCCAAGATTGTTGACTTAGACTTCAGCGAAAGTGTTTTGTATGGGCTGATATTAATCGATTAGGATAAAAATGAAAGTTTACATAACGATGCTCGGTCGCTCCACATGGGCAATGATAAACGCATATTATGCTGTGGTGATGGAGAAAAAGTACAAACCTGACGAGATTTACATATTTCTCGAGGATATATATCAAGACAAACTCCCCAAAGCCGTTAGAGCGCTTGAAATGATATCTGCCGCCTTCGGCTTCTCACCAAAAATTGATGTGATAATTATAAAAGAGGCAAATTTTAAAGAAGCCAGGAAAAAGGCTGGAATCCTTTTAAGAAAGCTCAAGAGTATAGGAGCTGAAATTGCCATAGATATAACCTCAGGAAGAAGAGCTTTAGTAGCTGGAGCACTTGTCCAAGGAGTTCCACTAAAAGTTAATCACGTCTTTTACTTGGCATTAGCCGATAAAGACATACAGTTTGCAAACAGACCATATATGATGATTCCCCTTCATGCACAAAAACTCGAAGATTTCATGGAGGGCTGACTATGGAGCTGGTCATAGACAAGCCAGAACTTCAAATCTTGCTGAATCTTCTCCCTGATGATGTCGTTATCTCATATCCACTTTATGGAAACTTTCCCCTTCTAAGATTTAGGAGAGAGGGATACGGGTATAGAATAGAAGCATTGGTGCAACCCGAGAACTTTTCTCGGATTTTATCAGAAAGAAAGGACACCTTCCATGATCTTCCAACATATAGAGATTTCCACGAATGTGTCTTAGCTTCGGGCATAATAAAGTATGCGAATCTTTATGATTTTAAAAAGCATCTTGAGAGTTATGAGCTTTTGAGTAAGAGAGTTATTTTTGCCCCAGATACAAATATTTTTTATCATCGCTTTATTTCTACGTATCCTCCTCTTCGAAAATACGAACTTGCTGTGGTTGATGTTGTTATCTGGGAAATTGAGCAATCAATGAACTACAAGTATCATTTAGGGCACATAAATGCCCTGAAGCGCATTCTTTATAATCCTCACCTCATAGATGAATTTCACAACAGGAGGATGAAGAAATCCAGAAAGGCAGCATATATTGCCCTTAAGGAATTCAAAGCACTAAAGAATAGGATAATGGAGGTCAGGAGGGTTCATGAAAATGTAGGAACGAATGATGAGCTTATTGTTAAATCGCTCAAAGAGTTTGATAAAGAAACTCCATCACTTGTTGTCCTCCTGACAGCGGATATTGCAATGACGGATATAGCAGAGCTTGAGGGGCTCGAGTATTTCCTGTTTGAGTATCCTCACGAAAAGATTTCAACTCACCATGCTACACCCTATCAAATGAGAACCCTGCTTTTTAATCTTGCATCGGTGTTTGGTGTAATACAAGTTGAGGATGTCTTAGTTTTTGGAGAATTTGGTGGAAAGGTGAAGTTAAACGATCTCAAATTAAAATTTTTAGGAAACTCTATATCTCATGAATTCACCTTCCATTTGAAGCTCAGCAGAAAACTGAGAGAATTAAAAATAGAAAGATAGTCAGCGAAGCATCCCTTCAAGTTTCTCTACATAACTGATGCTTCTTTTTATGTCTGCAAAGTATTCCTGTGCTTTTACTATATGCTCCTTCCTGACTTCCTGTCCCTGGGCAATTATACTTGAGGGGGCAAGTAGTTGGACAGCATATCTTAGGCTTGTCTTCTCACCAAGTTCTGCAAGGTATTCAATTGCTTCGCTACTTATTGTGATGCCTTCTTCTTTAGCCCGAATTTTTATTATCTCTCTGATTTCCTCTTTTTTGTAAGGTTCGGTGTTTATAATAAGGAGTCTATCAAGCATATCAAGAGGAATGCCATGTGGGGCCTCAATATCAGTCCCCCTGATCTTCGTTTTTCCTCGATTTGTTGCTAGGATCAATATTGGGGCAAGTTCACTTTCCATCGCCCTTGCGAGGAATGAAAATGCTTCTATGTCAAGCATATGGCATTCATCGATGAACAGCACCCCCGGAACAAGTACAGCTTTGCCCTCCTCCACCCACTGTTTGACAGTTTCATCGACCCTTTCCCTAACCTCATCTGTAATTTCCAGTCCTCCGCCAAAAATCAAGTTGAATATTCCTCCAGCTCTTGCATTTACAACATCCAAATCGTGAAGCGTGACAGTATACGTAAATTCCTTGATTTTTAGCACTGGACCACTTGGCATATCAACTTTTCTCTTTAAGAAAATTCCTTCTTCCTCTTTTGTGGTACCAATCTTTGAGATTCTACCGGTTTCTGCATCAATCTGAACCACATCCCCTTCTTCAATCCCAAGATCGAGGAGCTGGTATGCTATTTCTCTTCCAGCTCTAACTGTCTTTTCATCATCTTTTGTTTTGAGTGTTAGTATCACGGACTCTGGGATCTCGACATATGGATTGAATGGGTGTCTTGTTCTTCTGATTTCGATTTTCTCAACTTTTCCTTCATACACTTTTCTTTCTTCGCTTATCCTGACGCCTATAGCCCTCCTTAAGGCTTGTCTAAGAAATTCTGTTTTCTTTATTTCAGCTGAGTAGATTTCACTCCCTGAAATCTGGACAAATGGCACGTCTTCACCAAGTTCCTTGGCAATACCTATGGCTATTGCTGTCTTTCCGCTTCCTGTTGGTCCAACGAGTAAGATGCCTTTTCCAGCAAGTTTGCCCTTCTTTATGAGATTGACTGCTATTCCTGCGGCCTCTCTTGCTTTAATCTGTCCAACCATGCCGTCTGCGATGAACTTTGCCCTCCCATTTTCATCTAAACCAAGTCCCTTAATGTGTGAGTGGCTACCAACTCTCTCAAAGCTCATCTTTGCAATTTCTTCTATGACTGCCATCCTCCCACCCCCTTTAAAATATCATTTTGTTATTAAAAAAGACATGATTTTAAAAGGTTAACGGAGAAGCTTTAATCTGATGAGACAACACAATCGACATTATATAAAATTCCACTGGATATGTACCTTATTTCTTAAAAATTTTTTGTTCTAACTTACCACCCAATATGATAATACGAAAGATTTAAAAAAGAAAAAGCGAAAGATTTAAAAAGATTTTGGTTTGGGGTGGGGCTATGAAGCGTTTAGGTAGGGTTTCTCATTATGCAAAGCAGGGTTTTCTAATACTCCGTTCTAACTGGGTTCCTTCGTTAAATGATCCAGTTGTGGATAAAGACCTTCAACTTGTAGGCATCGTTAAAGATGTGTTTGGTCCAGTAAAAATGCCATATGTAGCGGTAAAACCAAAGATAAAGGCTCCTGAAAAGTATGTTGGACAGGTTCTTTACGTTGATGAAAGGAAGAAAAGGAAAAGAGACCAGAAAAGAAAAGCAAAGAAGTTCAAGAAAAAGCGCCCTGCCCCCAAAAGAGGGGGGTGATTTGTTTGCCTTCTGCGGAAGATTTTAAAAAATGTCCTATTTGTGGATCAGTTAAGTTAATTTATGATCCCGAAAGGGGTGAAATTGTGTGCACTGATTGTGGTTATGTGGTTGCTCAGAACATAATTGATTTGGGTCCGGAATGGAGGGCATTCGATGCAGATCAAAGGGTGAAGAGGGGCAGAGTTGGGGCCCCGATGACAATGATGATTCATGACAAGGGTCTTTCCAGCACCATTGATTGGAAGAACAAGGATATTCATGGTCATGATATTTCGAGTACGATGAGAGCAAAGATATATCGTCTTAGGAAGTGGCAAAGAAGGATTAGAGTTAGTGATGCCGCTGAGAGAAATCTGGCATTTGCTTTAAGTGAATTGGATAGAATGGCATCACAGTTGAGCCTTCCCAGAAATGTTAAAGAGATGGCAGCCGCTCTTTATCGGAAGGCTGTTATGGAGAGGCTCATAAGGGGTAGATCAATTGAGGGTGTAACAGCCGCTTGTTTGTATGCAGCATGCAGAATGGCAAAAGTACCAAGAACCTTGGATGAAATTGAAGAAGTTGCGAGAGTAGATAAAAAGGAGATAGGGAGAAGTTACAGGTTTATAGCAAGAGAACTCCATCTGAAGCTCATCCCAACAAGTCCAATTGATTATGTGAGCAGATTCGCTGATCAACTGGGTTTGAGTGAAAAAACAAAAAACAGAGCGATTAAGATACTTCAAAAAGCGATTAAACTCGGTTTAACCAGCGGAAGAGGACCTATGGGAGTTGCTGCTGCGGCATTATACATTGCAAGTGTTCTGGAAGGGGAGAAAAGAACACAAAGAGAGGTTGCTGAGGTTGCTCACGTCACCGAAGTAACTGTGAGGAACAGATACAAAGAACTTGTTGAAAAGCTTAACATAAAGCTGACTCTCTAACCAGATGAGGACTCAAACCCGTCGCTGATGGATGATGAGAGGGGACCTCGCCGATGGTCCGAATTGGAATCTTAAGTGATACCCATTATCCAGATAAAACATCTTACCTTCCCAATTTAATTTTTGAGAAATTTCAAGAGAAGAATGTAGAACTCATCATTCATGCCGGGGATTTGACATCTCCAAGCGTTAAAAAGGCCTTGGAGAAAATTGCCCCTGTGGTCGCTGTTAGAGGGAACCTGGATGAACCCATTTTTCCCGAAGAGAGGAGCATTGAGATAGAAGGTCTCAAAATTGGGATTTTTCATGGGCATCAAATTCTTTCTCTTGATACTCAAACGTTGAAATATAAAGCACTTGATATGGATGTTGATATCTTGATCTTTGGTCACACTCATAGATATTTTTATGAAGTTTATGAGTTCATGGGGAGAAAAATAGCTCTTTTAAACCCAGGTTCTCCAACGGTTCCAAGAAGGAGTGATCCCACATTTCTAATTGGTGAGATTAGAGACAGAAAGTTCTATTTCGAGATATTCAAACCCTGGGAAACTCAGTGGAAATATCCATAGAAAAACAAAAATAGAAAAGCCGAGAAGCAAACCAGATAACAACATCAAGCCTTAATAGCGAGCTTAATGTCCTCGGCCTTAACTGTCTTTCTGCCAGCGTGCTTTGCGAGGTCAACAGCCTTCTTTGCAATCTCAACAGCCTTCTCCTCAAGGTGCTCGGCTAAGAGCTTGGCTGCCTCCTCGCTAACCCTCTGTGCACCTGCCTTTCTAATCAATCTATCAACTGGGGCAATTGGTAACTCAGCCATTTCCCCTACCTCCTTAAAGTTGTTTTGCTAATATTTGCATTTTATTTTTTGAAAGAAGTCCTATATAAACCTTTCGGAAAAACACCGTTTTCCAGTGATTATACGCTTATCTTTCTTATAATTATTGAGAGTTAAGGCAAAATACTGCAAATAGAACAAAGTTGGGAATTTTTAGGCTTTGTGCATTATATTGATATTCGTTGAGATGGCCTTTTTATGCCTAATACTCACCTAATTGAGCATATTTTTGTGACATTGTTTATCATTACTTTAAGTATTGTTAGTTTAAATAAGGGATTTGGATATACAAAAGGAACTCACTGATTTTAAATCGAAATCTGCTATATCATGGTATTAAGTGTTTTAGTATCATTAGAGTTCAATAGGCCCTTGCAGTTAAAGGAATTATTTCCTTAGAGTGTGTTAACTATATTGTTTAATTTCATTACATTTTTGATTAATAACGTTTATATACCTCTCAAGTCAATCCCATTATTACCTCAAAAGTGGAGGGAGCAAAAATGCCCGAGAAGTTTGAGATATATGATGTATACGTAGATAAGGAATATGAACCAAATCCAAAAAGAGATTTAATAGCTGTATTCAGAATAACACCAGCGGATGGATTTAGTATTGAAGCTGCTGCGGGGGCAGTAGCTGCAGAGAGTTCAACTGGAACTTGGACAAGCCTGTATCCTTGGTATGAAAAGGAAAGATGGGAAGATATGTCTGCCAAGGCATATCACTTTACAGATATGGGCGATGGAAGCTGGATTGTAAGGATAGCATATCCAGTTCATCTCTTTGAAGAAGGAAACATGCCTGGAATGCTTGCAAGTGTTGCAGGTAACGTTTTTGGTATGAAACGTGTAAAAGGATTAAGGCTTGAGGATATTTATCTTCCAGAACGTTTCTTGAGAGAATTTAACGGACCATCTAAGGGAATAGAGGGTGTCAGGAAGATATTTGGAGTCAAAGACAGACCCATAGTGGGAACTGTGCCAAAGCCAAAAGTTGGCTATTCTCCGGAAGAGCTTGAGAAGCTTGCCTATGATCTGCTCAGCGGTGGAATGGACTATATCAAGGATGATGAGAATCTAACTAACCCATGGTATAACCGCTTCGAGGATAGGGCAGAAGTCATCATGAAGGTCATTGAAAAGGTTGAAAATGAAACCGGAGAAAAGAAAAGCTGGTTTGCCAACATTACTGCAGATATAAGGGAAATGGAGAGAAGGTTGGAACTTCTGGCTGATTATGGTAATCCTCATGCCATGGTTGATGCTGTCGTGACTGGATGGGGAGCATTGGAATACATTAGAGACCTGGCTGAGGATTATGGCATTGCTTTACATGCCCATAGAGCAATGCATGCTGCATTTACAAGAAATAAATACCATGGTATCTCGATGTTCGTCTTAGCCAAGCTCTATAGAGTAATAGGCCTTGACCAGCTTCACGTTGGAACAGCTGGAGCAGGAAAGCTTGAAGGAGGAAAATGGGAAGTTATACAGTTTGCAAGAGTCTTTAGAGAGAAGCACTATGTCCCAGATGAAAATGATGTGTTCCATCTCGAGCAGAAGTTCTATCACATAAAGCCAGCAATGCCCGTCAGCTCTGGTGGACTTCACCCAGGTAATCTTGAGCCGGTCATAGATGCATTAGGAACAGAACTTGTCCTCCAGATCGGTGGTGGAACCCTTGGACATCCAGATGGGCCAAAGGCTGGAGCAATGGCTGTGAGACAGGCTTTAGATGCCACAATACAAGGAATACCTCTCGATGAATACGCAAAAACTCACAAGGAACTTGCAAGAGCTTTGGAGAAATGGGGTCATGTAACCCCTGTTTGATCTTCTCTTTTTCTTAGTTGTTCGGGCATGTTATAAATGATATACATAAACTTCAATATTCTTCGTTGTTCGTTGCCTATCTGTCAAAACTTGGAGGAAAAGACGTTTTAACTTAATCTTCTCATTATCTTTGGTGACGCTTATGAATCCTGAAGGATTTTTAGAGGTCATCACCGGGCCAATGTTTGCTGGAAAAACAACAGAACTGATAAAACGAATTGAGAGACAGATTTTTGCAAAACGGAAGGCAGCACTTTTCAAACCCTCAATAGATAACAGATACAGCGAGAGTGAGGTTGTTGCCCATAATGGGCTGAGATATGAGGCATATGTTATTCCCACTACAGAGGAAGGTGTTAAAATGATCTATGACATAACAAAGAGAGAAAAGCTTGAAGTTGTGGGCATTGATGAAGTACAGTTCTTTCCCCCTTCAATTGTTGGAATCTTAAATAAATTGGCAGATGAAGGCATTTACGTAATTGCTGCAGGACTTAATCTTGATTTCAAAGGAGATCCTTTCCCAGTTACTAAAGAACTCTTGGTTCGAGCAGATAACATAGTCTATCTAACTGCGGTTTGTACTGTTTGTGGGGCACCGGCAACAAGAAGCCAGCGTTTGATTAACGGAAAACCAGCTCCAAGGGATTCTCCTGTTATTTTGGTTGGAGGACTGGAAAGTTATGAAGCAAGATGCAGAAAGCATCATATAGTTCCTTGACCCTTTGATTTTTAATTGTGTCCTTATTTTATCATTCTAAGTGATTGTGAAACTCCCATCCAGTTAGAGTTCACTCTGAATAGTTTAAACCGAAAAGCTTAAGTTTAAACTTTTCTAACATTAAGTTAGATAAGTGGGGGTGAGAGTGTGGTGTTAAATAATGAGATGGGGAAACTGCTTGATGTGCTGGGGAATGAAACAAGACGTAGGATACTCTTACTTCTCACTAAGAGACCTTACTTTGTTAGTGAGCTTTCTCAGGAACTGGGAGTTGGACAAAAAGCCGTTTTAGAGCATTTGAGGATTCTGGAAAGAGCCGGGTTAATTGAAGGAAGAGTTGAAAAGATTCCCCGTGGTAGACCAAGAAAGTACTACACAATTAAAAGAGGATTTAGACTTGAAATCTTGCTAACTCCATACGTCTTTGGAACAGAAATGTATGAGCCAAAAGCTCCAAGAAAAACGGCTGAATATGAACAGGCTAAAGAGCTAATAAAATCTCAGGAGCCCGTTGAGACTAAAGTGAAGGAGCTTGCGGAATTTTTAAGGGAGATTGAAGAGAAAATTGCTGAACATATGCGGGCAAAGCAAGAGCTTGAGGAAGTTAGACTGCTTGCTGAAGCATACATAGAAAATCTCATGCGCAGAATAGCTCAAGAAGGCGAGAATGAGTTCGACGAGATTCTCAAAGAGCTTGAGGAATGCCTCCCAAGAGAGTTTATGGCTGAACTGAAAAGAATAAAGAAAGAGCTGTATGGGGTTTAGAGTATTTTCCCTTCCTGTTTCATCCTAACGAGTTTTGTCAAATAACCGGCAATTCTGTTCCTTATAGTTTTGCTCGTGACATTTGTCAGTTCTTGAACCTTCTTTTTATTGTGCTCGAAATCTGTTGTAAACTCGTTTGGATATCTGTCCAAAAGCTCCCTCGCGACCCTTTTAATGAAGCCTTGCCTTATGTTCCCCATTTTCATCCCTCCGATAATCTTGACATCATGTCCAATAGCTCAATCAAATAAATCCGTTTTAAACTTTTCGTGGAATTGACATTGGAGCATTAAGTTTTCTGCATTTTGATCACCTGAATAAGGTTTAACAGGATGATTTTTCCAAAAATTTCCGTAAAGATTGAAGCAGGCAACCTGCACCGAACAAAATCCAGGAACTTAG